>MDSX01072316.1_pt1 | contig 43722 bp, 26 predicted proteins | sample 811141 | NCBI WGS metagenome assembly MDSX01 (sample SAMN05326642, study PRJNA326480) | marine metagenome | isolation source: seawater | place: Atlantic Ocean: South East | collected 2010 | reverse complement strand
TTGTATGTCTCTTCGACAAGTGGGGTTTCCAACCGATGGCCCAACGTAATCAAAACGCGCGCCCGAAAGCGATACAACGCGAAACAAGGTCTCATTGTCGCCCTGGAGTTTGCATCCAGCACACAGCGTGACGTTCGACAGGGAGACTTCGAGCAAAGTAACTTTCGGCAGTGGTCGTCCACTCGCCTCGTTGAAGACGCCGTCGGGTGCGTACGATGCCATGCGGAATTGAAGCCCTGCACAAGGTTCGAGGCTCGGAGTGCGAGATTCGCCGTTCACGACGGTTATCATCAAACACTCAATGGCGTACTCGTCGAAAGGATTTTGAACTTCTCTCCACGTACCGTTGATGTCATTTACCCACGAACTCAGCACGATTGGGATGTTGACATCAATCAACCGAATCGCACCACCGTCGTTGTTTACTCCAATCGAGCCGCGGAAATCATAGCGGTTGAATGGCGCGACTCGGAAGTCGCCACCGACGTCGACGCGTTCACCAAACCACGACAGCGAGGCTTGAACGCGTGGAAGGACATCGAGACAATCCACGGGGCGTCCTCCATCTGAGGTTTCGCCGTCGAAACCGTCGCGAAAAGATGGACGTGCGTATTGCGTCAAATTGAAGCCAGCGAGCGGTCGTAACGGCGCGATCGATGGTGTGATGTCTGTGCGATTTGCGTCGCCAAACTGGTCTTGATCTGGAAAGAAGGGAATGCCACCAAAGAACTGTAGCAATTTGCGTCGTGAATCGTTAGGAGGACTCTCGAATACGTCTGTCCAACTACCTCCGACATCGCATTGAAGCGCTCGAATCGTTGGCGCGAGTGCGTCGAGTGTCGCCTCTGATTCATGCTTTGCGGTGAACAGTTTACCATCTTGAACACGTCCCGTGATGGCGGCATCCGGAGGAATCGTCAAGTTTGCAAGTGTTATTTTGATACCGGCGATACTTTCTTCAATCGTCGCGCGATCGCACAGCGTATCATCTAGGACTTCTCCGCGAGCGGATATGAGCGAGAGTCCAGCGCATTCCACAGATGGAACGCTCAAAGCATCAACGAATTCATTCATGTTACCTTCCCGACGTCGATAGCCAATCACGACCGTGACTTCAGGAACACGAATTGTGCTATTCGCGCAACAACCGATTGCGCCGAGAACGTCGTAATCGGTCGAGTTTGGCCGCGAGGCGACGACGAGAAAGTTCTTCAGTTCTCGGACCGGATCGCACTCGCTGCGTCCAGGCGTGTCGCTTGGAATCACTTGACCGTTTTCAACGACAACACCGTATCCTTCAAGCGGGCGTGTAATGGGTGGAGTGTCCGTTCCGATCGGAATCGTCGGATCGGTGTCATTTCCGGGCCGTTCAACGACGATGGTTTGAACCCCTAATTCCTCGGAGAGCGCCGGGCAGGCTTCCGTCAAATTGAACCCGCATCCTAGCGGCGTGAACCCAACAAGCTCTCGCAAGAACATGACGTTATCGTCGGTGATGAGTGTGAAATCATCGCACAGGCAGCTTTCGTTGTGCAATCGAGCTGCAGCGCCGCAGCACGGTGCAAAATCAGAGATGCGTGGTATCACTCCGACATCGTTTTGCTGAATCGCGCTGCAGTATTTCCGCGTCACGTCAATCGTATCGGCGCAGGAGATGTCATCTCGCAACGCGCCACCATCGTCAACAATGCGCTCCCACTTTTCGTCGGGGATGACGAACTCGGGTACCGCAGTCGGAGTGCTCAAGAATTGCGTCAAAAGCTGCTGATCCTCGCACACGTCACCGACTTTGATTCTAAAACCGCACGCAAGAGGCGTAAATGCTGAAAGTTCACCTACGGACGGGCGGATGCCTTCGAAACTTTGAATGAACTCCGGAACGCAGAAACATCCAGCTTCATCCAAGTCGCTCAGCGCAACGCAACAACTCGGGAACGAAGCAGGGTTCGGACCACTGATGGTCGCAGTTTCAAATCCCACGCACAGTTCTTCGACACGTGGGATATTCGACACGCACAACGATGTGAGCTGCGAGTATTCCGAAGTCGGTACGAGAGCTATGACACGAACAAGGCGTTCTGCGGAGACATCGCATCCACCTGAGTCACGCACTCGGTAATACACGCGATAAGTGCCGACACGACTGGTGTCCACTTCGCTTGTGTCTGCCTCGATTGCGTCTGAAATGTCACCGTCGAGTTCATCCGTCGCAACAGCCCCGGGGTCAACGTACAGCGAGTTGAGCAAGACTTCATTTTGCACTGCATTTGGTCCGCCGACGAGACGTAGCGTTGGGCATTCATCGACTGGAGGTGGTGGACTCGGCGGTGGCGGTGGAGGCGGCAACGGTGGCGGCGATGGTGGAGGGGGGCTTGGTGGAGGGGGGCTCGGCACTGGAGGCGGCGGTGGTGGACTCGGCGGCGACGGCGATGGGGGCGATGGGGGTGGTGGTGATGGGCTCGGTGGTAGAGGACTCGGCGGCGGCGGCGATGGAGAAGGCGGGCTCGGCGGCGGCGGCGATGGAAGCGGACTCGGCGGCGGTGGCGATGGCGGAGGTGGACTTGGAGGCGGACTCGGAAAGCAAGACAGGCCGGAAACGAGCTCAAGTCCAGAGTCACAGAGAGTCGGTGCAGTGATTTGAACGGTGCGAATCGCATCACCGAGTTCGTCGATGATGGCTGTATCGCAAAAGCAACGCTCGACGTTCATTCCCCTAACAATGTCGCAGCATGACGGATCGAAAGCTTCGTCATTTTCGATGCCAAAAATTGATCCACATCGACCTTGTAAATCCTGAAGAAGTCGGAGACAAGTAGGAAGAATCGGAGGGGATGGAGATGGCACCGCCACCGGCGGTGGAGGTGGCGGCGATGGAACTTCCACCGGCGGTTGCGGCGGAGGTGATGGCGATGGAACTTCCACCGGCGGTGACGGCGAGGGAGGTGATGGTGATGGAACTTCCACCGGTGGAGGAGGAGACGGTGAAGGTTGCACGATCGGAGGCGATGGTGGTGGTGATGGCATCATGACTTCAGCGCCGACTACGCCGCTTGTCCATGTCACGTTTTCCCCGCGTTCCCAAGCCGGCACCGGAATCGTTTCCACATCTTCTTTCGAAAGCTTCTTCAGCCAGCATTCGCCGAACTTGTAGTCGTAGTACTCGTTGCCACAGCCATCGATAGACGCGCAGAATACCCAAGCATTGCACTTTTTCATTTTTTTGCACTCGGCGCAGCATTCGGTTTCGCTATCGACAACCAAGTCCGAGCCGCTATTCAACGGATGTCCCTTGTAATTGGCGTTTTCTTCTACTCGACACCCCTCAATCGAAGGGACGGGTTCAGGAATTCGATCGACGAGCGAGCCACTGACCCAAGGAACGCCGTCGCCTCGCGCGATGGCTGGTGGTTTTTGAGGGTCGCCGCCGACGAGAAAAAGTTTCAACACACACGTCTGGTAAGCGAATTCGCCATCGCATCCGCTGACGTCATCGCAAAAGTTCCACACAGCACACGCTGGATCAGCGAGGCAAGCGTCGCAGCACGCGCTCCAAGAGACTGCGTTAACAATTGAAATCTGGATTCCGTCGTAGTTTGCGTTTGTCTCTGCTCGACATTCTTTGCGCTCGTTTGATGTATCAAACGGCACTGGCTCCACTTCTTTATCACGCAGCGCACCGGAGATATAAGTCGCGTTTGGTCCACGTTTGCCAGGAATGGTGTCTTGAGAAATGATTTCCGGTGCGGCGTACTTGAGTTCGCAGGATGAGTACGAATAAGCGAACTCCGATCGCCCGCATCCGTCGTTGGCGGTACAGAACGTCCACACGTTGCAGTTTGGATTTTCTCTACAGGCTAAGCAGCAAGCTTCGGGAGATGGAACCAAGAACAAACCAGTAGTGAGTGTAGATCCTTCGTACTCTGCGTTTGCCTCCTCGTCGCACGGGCGGACGAGCTCCGCGTCAGTCGGCCCGTCGCCCCGCGGAAATCCAGCGCAAATCGGTTCGCGTAAACCATTCGGCGAAATTTCCGTGCTCGAGAAACCACGACCATCCGCGTACGAGAGATCGAGAACGACGTTGTTTGGACCACTGACGATGAAGCAGCCCGGGCACAGCACTAAATCATCACCAAAACTGAGTTCTACGCCTCGTTCGGTAACGACGGCTTTGCATGTTGCCGCGGCGTCGCTCATGGGTACCGATGAGATCGGATAGACGATTTGCAACCCCTCGCACGCGGCTTGCAACTGAGACTGCTCGTAGTCTCCGCCGAGATCGATCGCGAACGTCACCTTTGACGCGTCAAGAGTGCTGCACGAGCGATGTCCGACGATGCCGCGAATTCGAGCGACGCCGTCTTCAATCTGAGACTCGAGAGTGCTGAAGACGACGTCGAGAAGACTCGGACACGCACTCAGCATGATTTGAGCGTTTGGATTCCAGCCAAACGTTGACGTTGGTGCGACACTTACGATTGAGGATGTGGTGGTAAACGCGCTGGGATCGCACGTGGGATCGAGCGCGCGCACCGATTCGGCGTCAAGCACGCGCGATTCGCGATCTCGAAAAGAAAACAAAAAGTTCGAGTATCCTCCGGCGAGGAACTCGCCAGCGTTTAAAGCGATGGCGCCAAACGTCACACGTGGGCCGACATCATTCATCTGGATGCTTAAATCGCCGCAGTCGACGATTCGCCGCGCACCGCTCGGAGCGACGATCTGCGACCCCCAACACGTAAACTCAAACTCGCCGAGCGTCGTAAACTCGCTCGCGGCGTCATCCAATCGTATCAATTTCGAAAATTCAAACTGAACCGTAACTCCATTCAAATTCACCTCGCGATCGGCATCATTCACGATCAACACGCTCGCGTACGTCTCGCGCGCGCCGCGATCCGCGTCGTCCGCGCGCGGCGCGTCGACGCCGACGCGAAGCATCGAATCCGTCGGCGTCGAGTGACTCCACGCGTACGCATCGATGGACAACGTCCCACCACCGAATCCTTCGCAATTCACACCCGCAAAATCCACGTTCGTCGCTTCATCGTCCACCTACACCGCCGCGCGCGCGTCAGTCGCGTCCTTCATCCTCGTCTCGCGATTCCATCGCGGCGTCTCGACGCCGACGCCGCGTCCCGCGCGAATCCTCGCCTCGCACCTGCAGCATCGTCCGCGACGTCCCGAGCCCTTCCCCCGCGCGCGCCACTCGCGTCTTCGTCCCACCGCCGCGCTTTCGTCAGTCTTTCCCTTCGTCGTCGCGCGCCGTCCCGTTCGAATCGTCCTTCGTCGCGTCGCGTCGCTTTCGAGATACGAAGCGTCGTTCGGTCCCATCGTTCGCGTCGTTCGCACCATCGCGCACGCCGCGACGACCGCGTCGCGCACGCGCGCCGCGCCGCGCGTCGTTCGTCGTCGCGTCGCTCTCGCGTCGCGTCGCATCGTTTCGTCGTTCCCCGTCGTCGCGATGTGTCGTCCATCATCCGTCATCAATGCATTCATCATTCGACCCGGTCGCGCGTCGTCGACATCGACCGACCGACCGACCGACCGACCGATGCGATGCGATGCGATGCGATGGATGACGCGCGGCACACGTCCGCGACGCGCGACATGGCGAGCGACGCGCGAACGAATCGCGCCAAGGCGTACGCGTACGCGTGCGGACTCGCGATCGGCGCGTTCGCCGTCGTCGCGGGCGCGATGCGCGACGGACGCGCGGGGACGATGACGGCGGTCGCGCGACGGGCGATGACGGGCGACGGCGGGACGCGCGAGGGCGCGACGGCGATGACGGAGGACGAGAAAGGGACGACGACGACGACGAGGACGGACGAGGACGAGGACGCGAACGAGGACGAGGACGTCGGGGAGATGGAACGAAGATTCACGCGGTGCGCGGGACAGTTTAAAAAGTTGCTCGCGGACGCCGACGCGTACTTTGAGCCCGGGCTCAAGGCGAAGATGTACGGGTTGTATAAGCGATGCACGAAGGATTTCGATCGAGAATTTGAGGGTGGTAAAACGTTCGGCGCGTTGGATGTCGTGGCGAGGGCGAAATACGAGGCGTGGAAGGAGGTGAAGGATTTGACGCGGGAGGAGGCGATGGAGCGATACGTGCGGACGTTTGAGATGTGGGGGGCGAGGCGGGACTCGATGCGACCGTCGACGGCGACGCGGAACGCCGATGGGTTCACCGAGGAGGACAGACTCGTCGCAGAGGAGTTTCACGCGAGAGATGAGGAGGAGAAGGAGGTGTACGCGAATATGTGGTCGATAAACCGGTCGCAGAGTCGACCGGCGCCGCTCGAGGACGACGACGAAGCGTCGCAGAGCGCGTCGAACAGCGGCGAGTTGGGGGCGCTGAGCGCGGCGTGTAAGGCAGGTGATGAGGACGCGGCGATGAAAGCGATCGAGGGCGGTGCGGATGTTAACGAACGCGATGCACTCGGGCGAACGCCGTTGCATTGGTGCGCAGACGGCGGACACTCGAAAATCGCCATGCACCTGGCGCTTTTGAAGGCTGACGTCAACGCTCGCGATAGATACGGGCAAACGCCTTTGCACTTTTCGGTCAACTTAGATGACACGGAGACGGTAAATTTATTCCTTGACTGGGGCGCAGATCCTTCGATCGCGGACGAGGAGGGGGAGACGCCTGAATCGCTCGGGATTTGGCAGCTCGCCGCGGCGCGCGAAGAAAACGCGACGGCGTGAGTTATCTACTTTATTGTGTAAAAGAATCTTCTATCGTACAATGGAAATTTCGCTAGCGTCCTAAATCTATTTTTTCTTCACGTTAGTCGCGGCGGAAGTCTTCGCCGCTGTCATCGCAGCCGTCGCCGCGTGCGTCTTCGACACTTTCCAAAACGCGATGGCGAGCTGGCTCTTCAGCAGCATGAGCTGAAGTGGAAGCAGTGAAATCGCCACGGCGTCTCCAAGCTTCGCGCGCGCACGGGCGAAAGCCCCTCGCTTGATGGTCGATACATCGTCGTGTGGCGAGGGCGTCGAGGATTTCGCCAACCCCTCGCTCGCGCTCTTCCAAATGATCTTGTAACGATTGACGGGCGAGCCCAACTGCTCGTTGACGTATCGCAACAAATTATTCGCCTTGAGCACGAGCAAAAGATCGCGAGGCAAGGTCTCAAAAAGCTTTGTTTGATCCTCTAATTTTACCCCCATGATTTGCTTCATGACCGAGCGCTTTTCCGCCACGGTGAAAGAGTCAGAGGAAGAATCGTCGTTTCGCTTGATCGACTTCCCCGCGAGAGGCTCCTCAACGACGCGCGTCGGAACGACGGCGAGAATGAGCTTGAAGAACTGCGACATGTCGGGATCTATCCCAAGTGATCCAGTCGCTTCGCGCAAAGCGTTATCGTCCGATCTAATGATAGAGAGCCATACATTTGCCCACTTCTTTCGCAAATCGTCGTCGAGCGTGCGATACACGCCGTGATCAAGCAGCACAATGCCTCCCTTATCTGTAATCAAGATGTTCCCCGGGTGCGGATCAGCGTGCACGAATCCGTGCACAAAAGTCATTTGCGCGAATATTTTCTGTATTCTCGCCGCGACGTCGGCTAAATCGATCCCCTTGCCTTTGAGCGCCTCGACGTCGTCTATTCTCACCCCGGGCACAAACTCCATCGTGAGCACTCGCTTACCGCTCAAATGTCTGTGCACGCGCGGTATCTTCAACTCACTCTCGTCGAACTCATCCGCGAGCATCTTGCTCGCCTTGAGCGCGTTCGCTGCCTCGCGAGTAAAATCCATCTCCTCTCCCATGTGCCTTCGCGTCTCCTTTGCCAGCCACCCAAATCGCAACGACGGCACGAGCCACTCCATGAGCGAGTAATACCCTTCTATCGTAAAAAGATCGCTCTCCAGGAACCTCGCCACCGGTCGCTGCTGAATCTTCACCGCGACATCTTCCCCCCCGAACGTTTTCGCTCGATACACCTGCGCCAACGACGCCGACGCCACCGGCGTCTCGTCGAACTCCGCGAACGCCTCTTCGATTTCCAACCCGGTTTCCTCCGCGAACGTCTTTCGATCCTCCTCAAACGGCCGTCGCGCCGCGTCGTCCATCAGCGCTCGCAGCACGATTTGAAAAGGTTTCGGCGCGATCGGCTGCGCCGCCAGGTGTTGCCCAGCCTTGACGTATATCCCTCCCAGCGCCCGCGCGCACGCCAAAAATCGCTCGCTCACCGCGCGCCACAAGATTTGTCTCGACGCCCGTCGCTCGTCCTCGCTCGCGCTCGCCCCGAGCGCGCGCACCCGCGCGCGGTGTTCGCGATAATCGATCGCGTACATCGGCACGAAGTGCGTCGACGCCACGGCGAAGCGCCGCGCGGACGTCACCGCGCGATCGACGTCGTCGACGAGGCGTCCCGGCGTCGGCGTCGACGTCGACGTCGCGACGTGCGCGAGCGCGGCGCCGCACGCGAGCGCGGGCGCGAGGGCGCGCAACGCCGGCGCGCGCGCCATGCCGAGCGCGCCGCGTCGCGTCCGCGCGCGCGAGTGCGGTCCGACGGGCGGACGAGGCGACGACCGTCACGTCGCGACGCGTCGCGCGGGATGCGAGGCCGCGCGCGCGCGGTCGCGGCGCGATCGGCGCGTCTGATCGCGCGCGATGCGCGACGGCGCGCGGTCGTCTCGCGCGCGAGCGGTGATGGGCGCGAGGCGCTCGTGCCGCGCGCGCGCGAGGGAGCGACGGCGCTCGCGACGCTGAGCATGGCGAGCTACTGGCGCTTCGGACAGCGCGGATACTTCGACGCGGACGCGCGAGAGGCGGAGTTAGACTTCGCGACGCCGCTTGGATTCGAACCGCTGATAGGAGACGGGCGAGCGCTGCGGCGAGCGACGCTGGAGGCGTTTCCAAAGCTGAAGCGACTGTCGTGGAACGACGGCGGCGAGGCGACGACGCGCGCGGGGGTGTTCGCGACGAGCGATGAGGAGTGGGTGGTGGTGGTTTTCAGAGGGACGACGCCGAGCCCGCTGAGAGGGTTGATTCGAGAGTCGCAGATCAACGGTAGGGCGGGGCAGGTGAAGATGAAGGAAGGACGCGCGCACGCGGGATACGCGCGGGCGTACGAGGCGTTACGAGACGAGATCGAGACGACGGTGCGCGATGAACTAGAGCGTGGACGCGGAAAGAAAGTCGTCGTCACGGGACACTCGTTGGGGGGGGCGCTGACGACGCTGTGCGCGGCGTCATTGGCAGAGGCGCACGCCGACGTCGAGGTGGAGGCTGTGACATTCGGACAACCGCGCGTGGGCGACAAAGCCTTCGCGCGTTACCTCGATCAAGGGTTGACAAATTTGAATTACGCCCGCATCGTGCACGGCGGCGATTTATTCGCTCGCGTGCCAACGAGCGGTTATTGGTTGCCGTCCGCAAATGACGGGAAATTTGCCGTCGAGTACGCGCACGCGGGTTCGATGCTCTGGACGAATTCAAACTCAGGAGGCGGTCACACGTACGTCGCCAAGGGCGAAGAAGAACCCGAAGAGTTTTCTCGCGACGTGCGCATGCTGAATCCAATCACGGTGGCGAACCATCACAGCGGGTATGCGCGTTTCTTCGAGGACTCGACCATCGCCGACGCGTGGCCGAAGGCTGGTCTACTCTGAGACGCGACATCTAGCGCGCTTGGAATCGCACAGTAGCGCATCGTTGTATTTCATTGTTGTATTTTGTGAAATTTTATGAATTGATCGCGCGATTCGCGCGCGCCTTCGCGCCGATCGTCCGCCCGCTCTTCGCCTTCGCGCGCGCCTTCGCGTCTCGTGAGCGCGAGCTCGCTCGTCATCCAAGCCTCACACACGCGCTCGACGCGATGTCCGCGCGCTCTTTCGCGTCCACCGCGCGACCGCACGTCGCGGTGCGATCCAAAGCCCCGTCGCGCACCGTCGCCGTTCGCCGCCTCGCCGCGATTCCGTGCACGGCGAGCGCGTCGTCGTCGTCCGAAGACGACGCGCGCCACGTCACCAAGCGTGGTCGTCGACCGCTCATCGTGCTCCCGCTCGCCGGCGCCGCGCTCGCGGCCTCCGCGCCGAGCGGCGACGCGAAGGCGAACGGTGAATTCGTCACCGACGCCCAGCTCGCCGTGCTCGAGCGACGGGGACCGATCACGTTCACGGAGGATGAGTGGAAGAACAAGCTGGAACCGTTCTCGTACAAGGTGCTGCGGAAAGAGGCGACGGAGCGACCGTTTTCGAGCGAGTTGAACTCGGAGAAACGAACTGGACGGTTCGTGTGCGCTGGGTGTGGAACGCCGCTGTTCGACTCGAAGGCGAAGTACGATTCGGGGACGGGTTGGCCGAGCTTTTACGAGCCGCTCGCGGGCGCGGTGATGGAGGTTCCGGATTACTCCATCATGTTCTTACCGCGCTCGGAGGTGCGATGCACGGCGTGCCAAGGGCACCTTGGGCATGTGTTCGAAGATGGGCCGCCGCCAACGGGCTTGCGATACTGCATGAACGGTGCGGCGATGAAATTTGAGCCGGCGTCGGCGTAAAAAATATTGCACGATATGCTAGAAATTTGTAGTGTCAGAAACCGCACAGTTTTGTTCGTCGATCCACTTAAACCAACTTCGCCACATCTCATTGTTTGACAAAGTTTTGCGATTTCCGAGGACGATCAATCCACGTTTCGCTCGCGTGATTCCCACGTTGAGCCGGCGCGGGTCGGCGACGAAGCCGATGTCTCCAGACGGGTTGCTTCGCACGGTGCACAAAACGATCACTTCCTTTTCTCTGCCTTGGAATCCATCAACGGAACGTATTTCGAGCTCCTCTATTTTATCCTCTTCGGTGTAGTCCAAGTAATTTCGTTTCGGACTTCCTCCTACGCCGTATTCTTCTTGCAACCGTCGAACTTGCGCGGCGTACGGCGAGATGACGCCGATGTCCCCGGGTCCCGCTAAATCGCCCGCCGCGAGAAGTTTTCTCACCACACCGATGGCCATCTTCGCTTCTCCGACGTTATACAGACTGTTTCCATCGGGTGCTCGCGATTCAGGGGCGGAGATTTCTACGAAGGCTACTGGAACGTTCGGCGACGGCCAAGCGATACCCGGCACCAACGGACGATCTTGCGGCGTCGGTACCGATCCTACTTTCCCTTTGTAAAACGCCAGAGACGGAAATTCGGCGATTTGCGGATGCATGCGGTACTGCATGTCTAGCAAAGACACCTTCACCCCGAGCCTCTCCATGCGCTCAAAGATTGAAACTTGTAAGCCAGCGTCGACGGCGTCACGAGACACCACCGTGGGAGGCAATTGCTTGGAATCACCCACGAGCACGGCGCTCAAGGCTTTCGTGAGAGAGATTAACGCTCCTGGTTCGGTGCATTGTGTCGCCTCGTCCACGACAGCCACTGGGAACGTGAAGTCCTCCAGTAACTCGTCGCCCGCGCCGACGCATGTGGTGCACACGACATCCACAGACTTTAATATGCTCTTCGCAGCCGTCAGTTCCAACTGCGTCGCTTGCTTGCGCTGGCGAGCAAACGCTGGACCAGATTGTCCTCGGATAGCTTCACGCATGGCCGCCGCTTGACGCCCGAGAGGGTGCAACGCGATTTGAGCATCCAGCGTGAGTTGCTGAAGCCAAGGTTGCACCTTTGCGGGCGCTCCCACGCGCACGACTCGCAGCGGTCGTCCATCGACGATGAAAGATTCTTTTGCCAGTCCTTCGAGGATATTATCCACGGCTACGTTCGACGCAGCGGAAGCGAGAACGATCGGACCCCTTCCTCGCCTCTTTTGGATGGACGCCAGGTGTACGGCAGCACCGATGTACGCTATGAGCGTGCGAGTCTTACCCGTACCGGGCGGACCTTGCCAAACCGCGAGCGAAGAGCTTAGCGCGCTTTTCACGGCGACGCGCTGGCTTGGGTTCAACGGCTCTCGCACTTCCTTCAACGCCATCGCGAGTTGCGGCTTTTGCGCCTTGCCCGCCCAATGCGGCGGCGTCGCCGCCAATTCCTCCAGCGTTCCGTTTTCATCGGGCACGCCGAGCAAGGCGCGCTGCAAAGTTGCGTACGCCGTGGAAGAACTGTTCTTATCGCTCGCGCGCGTGGACATGGAAGACGCGCCGGACATGCCTCCCGGTTCAGAAAATGCGACGAGCGCCGCGAGCGAGCGATCGTGGGCCACCGTGTTCGCGCTCAAATCCACCCTCCATCTCGAGCCTTCGGACACGAGTCGAGAGAGATCATCCTCGTGAATGGCGACGGTGATGAAAAACATCGATCTCAGCGCGACGACGCCCGTGATTCCACCCGCGGCTTCGTGGTCGTCGCCTTCGCTGAGCTGTACCATGTCTCCAGTCGTGAAGCGATGATACGGCAACTCTTGTCCGAGCGGATTCGCCTCGCTCGCGTCCTTGTAAGGAATCGTCAAACGCACGAGCGAATCTCGCTGAAGCGTTCCTTCGTACTTCGCGCGCACGCCTAAAATCGCGTATCCCTCCGCGACGAGCCGCTCTCGCGGCCACGTGTTCAATCGCTCCTCCGCGAGCGCCATCTCTTCCTCGAGCTCGCACTTCAAACCTTTCGCAAACCTCTCCCTGTGCGCGGCGTACCCCAATCGCAGCGCCGCTCGATTACTCCCTCTCGATCTCGACGACGACGACGCGGACGAAGACGCGTTCCTCGCGTCTCCGTCGAGCAAGTGCGCGTACCGCGCGCCCCCGCTCTCGCCGCCCGTCGCCCCCAACCGCGCCCACATCTTTTCCCGTTCCTCCGCCGCCTTCCTCGGATCTCTCGCCCCCGCCTTACTGTACCCGATCGTCTTCTCCGCCCTCTCCGGCGTCGCCGTCAAGTCCCTCGCCCTCGTCCGTCGCCGCGCCGGCGCCGCGCGCGTCCCCTCTCCTCCCCTCGTCGTCGCGTCGCCGCGTCCCGTTCCCTCCACCTTCCGTCGCGCGCGCGCCGCCCGACGTCGCTCGCCCCTCGCGCTCGCGCTCTCCGTCCTCGTCGCCTCCGTCCCGTCGTCGCCATCGCGCGCGTCGTCGCCCGTCCGTCGTCGTCGTCCCGTCGCCGCGACGCGACCGCCCCGTCCCTTCCCGCGCGCCGTCGTCGTCGCGACGCCGCGACGCGCGCCATCGCGCGACGCCGCGACGCGCATGTCGACCTCGTTCGCTTCGCACGCGCGTCGCGTCGCGCGCTCGCGCCGACGCGTCTCGCCGCGCGCGTCGACGCGCCGAGCTGTCGCCGGCGGATTCGAATCGGATTTGAATCCGTGTTGTGAACAAGTCTCGAATGCGTGACGGTCCGTGTGTGAGAACACCGACACGAAACCGAACCGACGGCGACCGCGCGCGACGGCGACGGAGCGCGACGCGCGAGCGACGGCGACGGCGCGACGCGCGATGATGCTGACCGCGACGACGACGACGACGACGACGACGGTGCGGTGCGCGCGCGCGAGACGGACGCCGACGACGACGGGCGCGGGACGGGGACGCGCGCGGTTGACCTCGCGCGCGCGCGCGACGGGACGCGCGACGCGCGCGCTGGGACGCGAAACGACGCGCGAGCGCGCGAGCGGGACGCGGGATGGACGCGACGCGGCGCGGAGAGGCGCGAACGGGCGCGCGAGGGCGACGAGGGATGGGATGGAGGGCGACGCGCGCGAGGACGACGCGCGCGAGGGTCTCGCGCGCGAGGACGCGCGGGAAAAACGCGGTCGGGCGCTCGGGGCGTGCGCGATGGTGGCGTGCGCGGTGGCGGTGACGGCGATGGTGATGCCGGAGAGCGCGCTCGCGGCGAAAGCGGCGGCGGTGGCGTCGTCGAGCGAGGGCTTGTTGGCCAAGGCGTTGTCGTGGGTGATGCACTTGGACAAACACCTCGCCGAGTTGTTCGTGAGTCAGGGGATGTTTGCGTACGGGATCTTGTTCGCGATCATCTTCGCCGAGACTGGGTTCGTGGTGACGCCGTTCTTGCCGGGGGACTCTCTGCTGTTCGCCACCGGCGCGCTCGGCGCGCTGGGCGTGGTGAACTTTCCGTTGACGTGCGCTCTGCTCTTCGCCGCGGCGACGCTCGGGGACACGGTGAACTACTCCATCGGCTCTTACGTCGGTGCGAATTTCATGGAGACGCATCCGAAAATCTTTCCTCCTGAATATATCGCGAAAACACGAAAGTTTTACGATCAGTACGGTGGTAAGACGGTGGTCCTCGCGCGCTTCTTCGTAATCGTGCGCACGTTTGCGCCGTTCGTCGCCGGCGTGGCAAACATGAACTATTCCAAGTTCATCACGTACAACGTTGTGGGTGCCGCGTTATGGATCGCGAGTTTCATGGGACTGGGTTACTTTTTCGGCGCCATTCCCGCGGTGCAGGAGAACTTTGCCCTCGCCGTCGCCGGCATCGTCGTTCTCTCGCTCGTGCCCGTCATCGTAGAAATTATTCAACACGCCACGGGCAGTAAAGGGGACGAGAGCGAGACCGCCCCGGCCGCGACGTAAATCTCTTACAACATTCGTTCAATTTCGTGCGTTGCTTTTCAATATCCATTTTTCAATAGTTTTCGCTCGGCGCCGCACAACGCCGCTCTCGACGATGGCGTCTCTCGCGCGCGTAACCCCTCTCCTCCCATCGCTCTCGCGAGCGCACGCCCGTCGACGCGCGTCGACGATTAGAGCATCCTCGAGCGGCCCGAACGAAGGGCAGAGTGGGTACCTTCCCGGAACGATGGCGTCGGCGGAAGAGATTCTCATGCAAGTCATCGACCGAAGAGAGTTCAAGCCCACGAGCGAAGAGTGCCCGTTCTGTCGCGAAGCGCGCGTGAAAGAGAACGGGTCGAAGTGCTTGGGGATCTGTCGAAACCCGCAAAACGTGCCGGGGCCTCTGGTGTACCCGCACGCGATGCAAACGTGGGAAGACGCGGTTGATTGTATATTGTGGGCGATGAGAGACATATCGACGCCGCGAACCGACCACGGCGTTCAAGTGATGTGGGAGTACGCCGTGGAGCACGGAAATATGGAACGCTCGCGATTCTTTGGGTTTTCGAGTGATATGTATCACTTTGACCATTTCATCGGCAAGGCTTTGAACACTTACGACGCCTTCGTGAGGAACACTGGGCACGAAATCACGCAAGTGTCGACTATGGAAGACGGCCGAACAAGAGTTGATGTTCGAGTGAAGGATAGGGTAGGAGAGGAGACCGAATGGATTTTCATCATGGTGCGTAGGACGTTTGGGAAATACGAGGGCTGCATCCAGGCTCATCGGATCGTGCGCGCGGATTTTCCGCACCTCGGCGATATTTAAGCCTTGTCATATCATAATCCTCTAGACATTCTCTACTTCGCGCGGCATCTCGCTCATTTCCTCGCTTCTATCTAAATCTACTTCCCTAAAGGCTCCTGGATCGCGATGCGTCGGCTGGAACGATTTGCTTATCGCGGTGAGAAGAGGCGTGCCTTTCGGCGCGTACGTCCAACCGCTCTTCCACGCCAACAAGCACAAAATCCCAAGCGAAAACACCTGCACGAACTGATAAAACGTCGGCACGCCGCTCGCGACGCCGACGATGTTACACGCCGATCCTGCGCTCGATGCGCACGACGGATCGTCCTCAAATGAGCTTAAAATCACCGCCAACGAGATGGCGGTGTTCTGATAGCACACCTCGATGGCCACCGCCAGGGCTTGAGGCATATCCAACCGAGTCAATTTGGCGAATCCCAAACTAACCACTAATCCAGCGACGCAGGGCACGATGAGGGCGACGTAGAACTTCCATTCGCGATCCCAAATCGGCGCCGAAGAATTTGACGAAAAGAAGAACCCCAAGAGCACAAGCAAGACGCCGCACACGTTGCCCACAAAGTTGAGAGGCGCGCGCGCTTTCGGCGCTCGCCGACCGACAAACAACCCCAACACGATCCCGCTAATCACCATCGAGATCGACAGAAACAGTCCCCCCCATTTCATCCGCACATTCGTTCCGTTAGGATACGCTCCCTCGGTGTACATGTACAGATTCAGCGGTAAAAATCCCACCGATAAAATCGAACTCACCGTCGTCATCGCCACGCTCAGCGACAGGTCCGCGTTGAACAGTGACGTCCACCAATTACTGTACGAACCCCCAGGCGAGCTCGTGGTGATAATGAGCGGTATTCCCAGCGCCGGTTGATCCCACAGCAGCGTCCGCGCCATCGTAAACCCAAACAGCGGTAAGAAGACGAACTGCGAAAACACGCCTATGACCAAACCTCGGCTCCTCAACGACTTTTTAAACGCCTCGAATTCCACCGTCACCGCTAATCCGAGCACCAGCGCGAATAACAGCACGTTACCCACGATCGCGGCCCACGACCCGAGCCCACCGCTCACCGCCATGACGTCTCGAACGTTCGATCAAACGCGCAGTCAATCGGCCGGAGACGACGCTCGCATCTCCGCTCGAGGTCTTCGCCCGCGTCGCGTCGACGCGCGCGCGTTTTCGTCGATCGATCCGCCGTCCGACGAAAGATACAGCGCGCGCGCGTCGCTCGCGTCGCTCGCGTCGCTCGCGTCGCTCGCGCGCGCGACTGTGACCGGATAAACAGCGCGCGGCGACCGGACGCTTTTGCGGTCGGTCGCCGCGCGCGGACGTTGGCGCCACGCGAATGTTGATTTTGCGACACCGCGAGGCGGCGACGACGCGGCGTCAGATCGCGCGCGCGACCGACGCCGACGATGGCGCGCGATCCGCGCGGGTTAGATCTGTTACTGCGCGCCGCGCGCACGGCGACGGAGGCGCGAGCGAGGGATAGGGATGAGACGGTGAAGAAGAGCACGACGGTTCGATTTCAAACCGCCGACGCGACGGGACGAGTCGAGGCGAAGACGAGACGACAGGGCAAAGCGCGAGCCGATGGGGCGATGCGGGACAGGACGAACGATTTTGAACGAGGCGGGACGGCGGGTAAAGGGAAGAGAGGACGCGGGCGAGCGACGATGACGATGAAGGCGAAGGCGAACGCGCCGCCGCCAGACGTCGACGACTCGGCCGAGGCGACGACGGTGCGCGAGGAAACGTTAGCGATCGGGGCGGAGACGTTGGCGAGGGAACACGCCGATGTGGTGATTGAACGTGTGCGGCAGTGGTTAGATGTGATGATGAGCGATGCGCGCGGGCGGTTAACGGCGCTCGAACGGAGCCAAACGAGGACGCATCGCGCGCTGGAAAAATACGACTCAGAGGAAGTACAGGACGACGTCGGGATCGAGATGCTGGTCGAGTTCGATAAGACATTGGAAATCGAGCGCGGCATCCTGGAGGAGACGATGAAGAATTTGGAGGCGATGCGCACGAAGGTTGAGTTTGAGAGCGCGAATTTGGCACTTCGGTGGTTACGCCGCTCAAATTGTGGAGGCGATGACGACGGCCAGGCGAGCGAGGAAGATCAAGCGACGGATGGACGCAAGTATTTTTATTCCTCGAGTGCGTACGCATTTCTTCAAACCGCCATCGGTGCGTTCATGAACGACACCACGCCCGCAAAGTCGGCAAAGAGCGCCGATGCGCACTCGCCGAGCGGCGTTCTAGACGCTGCGCGACTCTTTACGTGATCCCACTCGCACTAGGCCGCACTAGGCGCTGAAAAACGTAGTACGAATTGAATGCCGATCTTAGCCGCGCGCGTAGCATTTTTAATCGGTAACCACGCCGTCGACAGATTGACGCCAAACCCTGGCGCGCGTACGAGTGCGCGCGCGCCTGCGTTCGTCCCCAGAAGCCGCCCGTCATGCCCGTCGGCGTGTGCGTCATCACCGGTTTTCTCGGCAGTGGCAAGACGACGCTGGTGAATTACATCTTAAAAGCTGATCATGGGTACAGGATAGCCGTCATTCTCAACGATTTCGGCGCCGAACTCGGCGTGGAGAAGATGCTCGTCCAACAGGATGGCGTCGATGGGGACAACGCCTCGCGCACGCTCGTCGAGGATTGGGTCGAACTTAACAACGGATGCGTATGTTGCACGGTTAAGGGGAGTTTGGTGCAAACCATCGAGGGTTTGCTGGAGAAGCGGAAGGAGATGGGGGAAAAGTTTGACTTCATCCTCCTCGAAACCACCGGACTCGCTGACCCGGGACCGGTGGCGCGCGAGCTGTGGGTAGACGACGAACTCGTGGAGGAAGACGGGGCAGTTTTAGACTCTATCGTGACTTTAGTCGACGCATCGAACATCGAGAAGCAGATCGAGGAGAACAAAGAGGCGACGCTGCAGGTGGCGTACGCGGATACGATTTTGTTAAATAAAGCCGACTTGGTGAAGGCGGAAGACTTAGAGCGCGTGAAAGCGCGAATAGCAGCGATTAACGCCGAAGCCGAGATAGTGGTGACGACGAGATCGAGCGTGGATTTAGGCATCGTGCTCAATCAAGGCACGGTCGCCGGTGGAGGTCGCGGTAGGAAGCCGGTTTTAGGCGAATTCGCGTCGGCGCCTCCGAGCGCGGTGGTCGCCTCGGGGGGCGGTTTCTGGGCCAAGGGTGTGGAAAAGTACGCACCTGCGTCGAGCGTACACAATTCAGACATCAGAACCGTGTGCATCGCCACGAGTGGGTTCTTGGATGGCGAATCCTTTCAAAACTGGCTCGAAGACTTGCTGTGGGAACGACGAAACGACGAGGGCGGCGCGGACATTTTACGCGCCAAAGGTCTCATTTACACCGCAGGATCGGACAAGCGCCGAGTGTTACAAGCGGTTCGCGAAGTGTACGAAATCACGGACGGGCCCGTCGAAGAGAACTCGGACGAAGTGATGAACAAGCTGGTGTTCATCGGACGTAACTTGGACGAAGACGCCTTGGCAGTCGGCCTGAAATCGTGCGTCGCGCGCGACTGACTGTGTTTCATAGAATTCTTTCCATGTATGTAATGTACAAATTGTGTCGCTATCGCGCTAACGTTCGGCCTCGATCTGCGCCAGCGCGCTCACGAGCTTGGGCGCGAGCTCCTCGACGCCGCGTTTCTCGCCATCCTTGGCGCCGACGTTTGCGCCGTGCTTCGCCAGTCGAATCGCCGCTTCGTCTTGCCCCGCTTCGCACGCCACTAAAAGCGGCGTCTGTCCGCGCTTATCTCTCGCCTCGAGCGCCATTTTCGGCACCTCCGTCGTCCCGTTCGCGAGCGCGTCCACCAAGAAATCGATCGCCCGCAGCTCCCCTCGCGCCGCCGCTCGATGCAACGGCGTCGCCCCGACGTCGTCCTCCATCGTCAACCACCCCCTCCCTCCGCTCACCAGCGTCTCCAGCGTCCCCACGCGTCCCTTGCTCGCCGCGTAGTGCCCCGGCGTCTGCCCCCCCGGCGTCCGCGCCTCGCAATCCGCCCCTCGCGCGAGCAGCGTCCCGCACGTCTCCCGCTCCCCCAGCGCCGCGCTCGTGTGCAGCGGCGTCCACCCACCGTCGTCCGCCGTCGTCACCACCCTCGCCATCGCCTCGCCCTTCATCCGTTCGCGCGCCAGTCGCGTCACGTCGCGTCCGCGCGCGCCCGCGGCGCACGCGCGATGAAAGCTCGTGCGTCCGTCGTCGTCGCGACGCGTCATCGCGCGCTCGAGCGCGTCGTCGTCGAGCGCGGAGAACCACGCGGCGTCGCCCGCGCTCGCGCGCTCGAGCGCGTCCATCGGCGCCGCCGTGTGCCGGTCGCGGGCCGGGGTGATTGCCGGGATGACTTCCCGGACTGTTTGCCCATACGGAAACTGCCGCGGACGATTTCGAGCCGTTCGTTCGCCCGTCGCCGCACCGCGCGACGCGCGACGACGGCGACGCGGGCGCCGACGCGCGGCGCGGCGACGACGGCGACGATGACGCCGCGCGTCGCGACGACGGCGACGACGCGCCCGACGCCGCGCGCGACGCGAGACGAGAGACGCGCGCGCGGAGGACGACGCGCGGCGGCTGCGGCGCACGATGGACGACGAAGCGACGCGATGGGACGCGCGATGACGACGCGGGGAGGCGAACGAACGACGCGAGGACGATCGACGTCGTACGATGAAGCGATGACGACGCGGGAGTCGGGAGAGACGCGACCGAGACGCGCGGAGACGACGATGGAGGGCGAGGGCGGGTGCGCGGCGACGGCGACGCGGACGACGAACGCGCAGGGCGTGCACACGGTGTCGATCGCGCTGAAGACGCTGCCGAAGGGAGTGGCGAACGCGAGGGAGGTGACGTTTCATTGGGGGGTGATGCGGGAAAAGACGGGGAAGACGTGGCAGGTGTTGCCGAGCGAGTTGCACCCGCCGAACACCGAATATTACAAGGGCGACAAGGCGATGCGGAGCGCGTTTCCGGTGTGGGGACCGGTGAACTTAGTGCTCGATCCGCAGGCGAAGAGCGTCGCGTTCGCGCTGTACGTCGAAAAGACTGGAGAGTGGATCAACGCGGTCGGGGGTGGGAATTTCGAGATCGACCTCGCGGCGGAAACGCCGTCGACGGCGGTCGAGGCGGCGGCGAGCGCCGTCGAAGCGCCCGCGCCGACGCCGAAGGAGGAAATCCTGAAGACGGCGCCGAAGGTGACTGTGAAGGCGACGGCGACAGAGATGACGAGTGCACTCACCGATCCCATCGAGCTTCTCATCGCGGACATGGCTCGTGTGGAATGGGAAGCCGTCGGACGTCCGGGCCTCGACGCCCAGACTCGGGACGACATGCTCAGGCGCGCGGCGGATCAAATCAAAAGTAAGCTCGCCGAGGGTATGAGTTTTGAGCAAATCGCGGCCGGTGACGCTAGCGTGAAGAGTGTTCCCAAGGTTGTCGCGACTGAAGCGCCCAAGGTGGTTGCGAAGACGATTGAGACGCCAATCGCGACGAAGAAGTTTTCCCTCGAGGATTTCCAGGCTGTCGCGCAGGACAGAGCGACCGACGACACGAACGTCAAGTGGAATAAACTGTACGAAGAAGGTGGTACGACGATATTCGTGGAGGCGCGAGAAGTGAATGGTAGTGGGATCCAATTACACGTCTTGACGGACTCCAAAGACGATCTTATCATTCATTGGGGCGCGACGACGACGACGGATGGCTCATGGAAACCGCCGCCGCACGGTTTCAGCACTCAACCCTCTCGTTCATGGGCTTCCTCGGGCAGCAGTTGGGAGACTGAGCTCGAACGCATCAGTCCCAATCTTCGAGCGGTGACTTTGGATGTGCCGTTGGATGTAAAAGCGCGCGAGGGCATCATCTTTGTGCTACGAACAACGTCAAACAAATGGATCAAGAATGGTCGAGACGACTTTTTTGCCTCCCTCGAGGGTTCGGTTCTCGAGCGTCCGGCTAAGACGGAGAAAAAGTCGGAGCGTCGCAAAGATTCCCAACAAGATCGATCGCGTAAAGAGAGCCGTAGCGAACCAGTCGTCGTCAAAGTCGCGAAGAAGGAGAAGCCTGCGCCAATCAAGCGAGACCGCTGGGACGTCGACGACATCGCGCTCGATCAGGGCGTATTCCAAAACTTGGGCGGTTTTGTCGCGCAGGATATGGTTGACAGGATTTGTGGCGAAGAATCGGGTGCAACACGATCTTTGATGCATCGATACAACGCTGGCGCAGACATGTTGGGCGCAATGCACGGCGCGGGCGAACCCGGACTCACCGCCCTCTTCTGTTGGTTCCGCTTCATGGCGTTGAGACAGTTGGTCTGGAATAACGATTACAACATCAAGCCACGAGAAATTAGTGCAGCGCAGGCGAGAATGACAGAGGGTCTGAGTGCGATTTACAGACAAGATCCTGAGTACAGAGACATCGTGCGTCTCATCATGGCTACGATTGGCAGAGGTGGCGACGGAGACGTCGGTCAGCGCATTCGAGACGAGATTCTTGCCGTTCAGCAAAAGAACAACTGCAAGGGTGGAATGATGGAAGAGTGGCATCAAAAGTTGCACAACAACACGTCGCCGGACGATGTTCCTATTTGTGAGGCGTTGCTCAAATTTATTGCGGCAGATTGCGACATCAGCGTTTATTGGGCGCACCTTCACGCCAACGGCATTGACGCCGCGCGGATGAAAGCTTACGACCGCCAAATTTGTAGCGAACCCAGCTTCTCTCGAGATCAATACGAAGGTTTGACGGCTGATTTGACCGAGTATCTTCGCACGCTGAAGGCGGTGCACTCTGGTGCTGATCTTGATTCAGCCGCAGAGGCGTGCCTCGGTTACCACCAAGATGCGTGCAAAGGTAAGGAGATCAATATTCCTCCGATTCGTGAAGTTGCGAGCGAACGTCTGGAAGAGCTCTTATGCGCAGCGCGAGAGTTACGTTCTGAAGATCCTTTGCTCGCGCTCGAAGCGATGATTGAGGCGAGAAGATACCTTTGGACGTGGACTCGTCCCGGCGGAAAATCAAACGATCGCATCAAGGATGTCATTTATCTCGATCTTGCGTTAGAAGGTGCGGCGCGTTCGGTCATCGAAGGATCTCTTGAATCTTTGCCTACTCGAGCTCCTTACGAAGTTTTGAGAATCATGAGCCTTGTCCTCGAGAATCTTTGCATGTCTGCAAGCGGCAACCACGAGTTGCGCATTTGCCTGAAAGAGTGGCAAAACGTGCTTGAAGCAGCGAGACGCCAAGGAGATTGGGCTTTGCAGGCAAAAGCGGTGTGCGATCGACTGCAAAACTCGCTTGGCGAAATTTCTCAGCGCTATATTGACGCACTTCAGCCGACGGCACAGAGCATGGGAAACAAGCTCGGTGTGGATGGACACGTGCTCGACCTGTTCTCGGAAGAAATCATCCGTGGAACTGCAGCGGCGCCACTTTCTCAAATGCTCAGAGTTCTCGACCCAGTTATTCGTAATGTTGCGAACATGGGCAGCTGGCAAATCGTCAGTAACGCCGAGTGTAGTGGCGTGATTGTTTCGGTCGCATCCCTCGCCGATGTGCAAAATGTCAAGTATTCTCAACCGACTGTCATTATTGCCGACCGCGTTGGTGGCGAAGAGGACATTCCGGTTGGCGTGGTCGCGATCGTTACTCCTGATATGCCAGATGTGCTGTCTCACTGCGCCGTTCGCGCCCGTAACGAAAAGGTTCTTTTCGCTACTTTGTTTGACGTGAATGTTCTAGAACAGATGAAAGCCATGACCGGGAAATCCGTGCAACTCAAGCCGTCTGCGCAGGGCGACGATTTGCAATTCGATGTTGTCGACGGCATCATCAGTACCGACGCGGAGGTCATAGCAACATCGTCGAGCGATTCCGTTTCGAGTGACATATCGATCATCAAACGTCCGTTTCAAGGAAAATTTGTCGCCACGTCATCAGAGTTTACCCCAGAGCTTGTCGGCGGCAAATCTCGAAACTTGCAACTCCTTCGCGGTCGAGTCTCAAACCTCATAAAGTTACCGCCGTCCGTTGCGATGCCTTTTGGTACGTTCGATGCAGTTCTTGATGTCCCTGAGAATGCAGGCGCAAAGAGACAAATTGCAGAGTTAGTCAAACAACTTGAAGCGTACGACTCCACAGACGGCGTTGGCTTCAAAGCACTCATTGCGGAAGTCAAGGCATGTATCGCCACTTTAAAACCGACGGCCGACCTGTCGAAAAGTTTGAAAGTCGCCTTCGAAGCCGAATCACTCGGTTGGCCGGGAGATCTCGTGACGAGCGCTCAAGGTCAAAAGGCATGGAAGACGATTCTTGGCGTATGGGCAAGCAAGTACAACGAGCGAGCCGTTTTGAGTTGCAAAAAGGCAGGGCTGAATCACGCCGATTTGTCCATGGCTGTGCTTTGTCAGCCCGTCGTTCGTGCGCGATACGCATTCGTACTGCACACAGTGAATCCACAAAACAACGACAAGAGCGAAATTTACGGTGAGCTTGTGTGTGGTCTGGGCGAAGCGCTCGTCGGTAACTTTTCTGGTCGAGCATTGTCATTCAAGACATCCAAGAGCAATTTGGATAATCCGACCGTCGTCGGGTTCCCTTCGAAGTCAAAAGGACTTTTCATGGAGCAAGATTCACTTATTTTCCGATCCGATAGTAACGGCGAAGACCTGGAAGGGTTCGCCGGTGCGGGCTTGTACGATAGCATCACCATGGAGGAGGCAACGTTGAAAAACGTCGACTACTCCACCGACAGCCTCATTACGGACGAAACCAAGCGACAAAAGCTTTTAGCGACCATCTCCAAGGTTGCACTAGAGATTGAGACACTTTGTGGGTCTCCTCAAGACATTGAGGGCGCGATATCTGAAGATGGGCAGCTCTACATCGTTCAAACGCGACCTCAAGTGTAGGTGCCCGCGCGCGCGGGCACCCATCAAGTATACATCTGCAACGCGCTTCAATTAGTAGTTATTGTAAACTTAACGCACGCTAATGATAACGTGAAAGTGAGTCCGAATTTTATTTGACAAAACCGCTATCGAACCGTGATGTACGTACAGTAAATGGAGTGTTGTTATAAGCGCAAGATGCGAGTTTTAAGGCGACCGAGTTACGTGTCAAATCACGCGACGGTTCCAATCTTCGCGTCTGGAGAGAGATATTTCTTCAAGACGTTCGGAGGGTGGAGCATGTTGAACTCTTCAGTGGCATCCTTTCCGGCGAAGAGCATGATCGCTTTCTTTCCACCTGGATGATCGGGCAAGAAAGTCGTGAGATCGTAAACGGCGCCCTCGATGATGACCCAGAGGTCGCCCTCGGAGTTGTGCTTCGCGATTTCATCCATGGTGATAGCGCGAGCACCGCCACCGCTAGACACTGGCGCGGCGGACGCCGTGCTCATGGATGGGTTGATCTTGTCGTTCAAGTTAGCGACGCGATTAAGAGCGACGGATTGACCAGATCTAAGCGCCTTGATAGCCGTCGCCATGAGGTGTCGAGAAACTGAGGCACCCGCGACGCGACCAAAGACGACGCAATCCAACAGAGAGTTACCACCGAGTCGGTTACGGCCGTGAATACCCCCAACGACCTCGCCCGCACCGTATAAACCAGGAATCGGTCCTGACGACCCGACGATTTGCGAATCAGTGTTGATGGCGAGTCCACCCATGGTGTAGTGCACGACGGTGCACACGATGGCGGAGTGAAAGAAATCATTCATTTCGAACGGAGCGTTGGTGAAAAACTTTTTACCGAACGGACACTTCTTCGTTCGAGCGGCTTCGTTGTACTTGGCAAAGGTGTCGGCGAGCTTTTGTGGACTGATGCCCATTTCTTTTGCAACTTCGGCACCCGTATCGTGACGCTTCATGATGCCTCGCCCGACGTAATGCTTGCAGTGCCATTCGATCTCCTTTGAAGCCTTGCCGTTCAGAATCAAACGGAAAGGCCCTTTGTTTCTGTTCATTTCACCACTGACGTAGTCTCGTCGACCGAGCTCATCGGCGAATCTGTTCCCGTCTGCGTCCAGGAGGATGCCTCCGACGCCTCGAAGCGCCTCGGCGGCTAAGAACTTCACCTTGGAATCTGGCTCTGAAGGGTTGACTAATCCGGTAGGATGCACTTGCACAGACTCCATATCGATCGTATCCGCTCCGACGGCCAAGGCCATCTTGATTCCATCCCCCGTGCAGTGGTCACCGTTCGTCGTCGGCAGCGCCTGCAAGTCGGGTCGGTACTTTTTCAACAACGAGTCTGACTGGTAATCCGCACCGAAACCACCGGTAGCGATGACGACTGGACCGTACTCTTGATGTAAAGCGCCACCCTTCTCGTATTCCACCCCGATCACGGTACCACTTCCGTCCTTTAGCAACCGCTTTGCCTCGGCTTTGGTCACGATTCGCGCAATTTCCCCATTCGTCTCCTCCATAATCTTCTCCAACCCCTCCATCAGGGCGTACGTGATCGTGAACCCTGGGAACCGCTCTTTGCCTCGATGCGTTCGCGGGAACGAGTGCCCACCGAGCTGCGCGACGAGGGACAAGTCAAGGTTAAACTTTTCCATCAACCAATCCACGCTCGAACCGCTTCCTTGCGCCAGCACCTTTGCGAGCGGCACCGTGTGTGCCGGCGCTTCGGTGTGCCCGACGCCCGCCGCGCCCTTGATGATATCATCTTCAAACTTATCAGCGCTGTCGGGAATGTTCAACCGCGCCTGCGTCTTCGTCAACGCTCCGTTAATCCCACTCGTCGCCTTCGTGCTGTTCCCGCCCAGGAAGGAACATTTGTCGAGCAACACGACGCGCGCGCCGTGTTCGATGACGGTGTGCGCCGCGGACAGGCCCGCGAGACCACCGCCGATGACGATGACTTGATCAGCCATGTCGACGGCGAGTTTGACGACGCACGACGACGCGTTATGACGACGAACACGCGCCGCAATCCGATCGCGATTATTTTTAACGACCTCGCGATGGGACGTCGGTCGAGGTTCGCGAACCGCGCTCGGCACCGGGACGAGATTTTAGAGACTGTGCTCGACAAACGACGCGATGAAGTCGTCGAGGGGGGAGAGAGTGGAGCGAAAACGACGCGATGACAACACAAAAATAGTATAATGTTACATCACGCCGCGAGCTCTGTCGCGAGCGCGCTCAAGAGGACGTCGCACGCGTCTTTGGACGTCGTCGGCGCGCACATGAGGTAGACGACGTTACCCAGAGGACGCGCTTGGATGGAGTGGGGACGAAGACGCATGACGACGTCTCGAGCGGCGTTGGAGCTATAACCACCTTCACCTTCGACCTCGAGCTCGACGGCGAGGACACAACCCTGACCGATGACTCGGCGAACGTTGCTCAAAGTGGAAATTTTCTTCAACGCGTCCTCGTCCCAGAGCTCGCGAAGCACCGACGTAGGCTCGCCCGTACTCGAAGACTTTGAGACGATCACGTTGCGATTTTTCGCGGGGTCTTTGTACATAGAAAGCGCTTTCGCCGCCACGGCGCATCCCATGGGGTATGCCGTGTACGAGTGCCCGTGTAACAAGCCCTGGGCTTTTCCAGGGCCGTAAAAAGCGTCGAAGACATCCGCCGTCGCGAGCGTGGCTGACATGGGAATGAGCCCACCAGTGAGAAGTTTTGCGTAGCACGAAATATCGGGTTTTTCGCCTATGATTTCCCACGCACCTTCCGTGCCTAATCGCCAAATGCCAGCAAATACCTCGTCCAAGACGACTGGAATCTTTCGCTCGCGGCACGACTTCATGAGAATGTTTTGAAACAACGGATCAATCAAAACCATCCCACCTGCACCGTGAAGCACGGGTTCCATGATTAAAGCCCCGACGTGACCCATGTTATTATCCTTGGCGTCTTTCGCGGCGCGTTCTAAGACTTTGTCGATCGCAATTTTGTATTCTTTTGCGAGCGGGCTGTCGAGACGCGCAGCGATGTTGAAAGCCGCCTCCTTGCTAGTCCAACTGGTGTTCTCATCCACATCTTTGCCTTCGCGGAAGAGTCGATCGCCGTCGTTCAATAATCCATCACGCGGCAACGCCACGTTCCAACGTCCTTCTCTGATCGCTAAACTCGGAGGCTGAAGGAACAGTCCGCGAGGTTGGTACCAGGGCGTTTGCATTGGACCCGTAAAAACGCTCGGTGATTGCATATCCATCGCACCGAGAGTATCACCGTGATACGAACCATCCAATGCTATTATTCGCAGCGGAGGTAAGTCATCGGCTCCTTTGTTGACGAGATCTTTCGCTCTCTGATTGCCGTCTTTAGACACAAAGCCTGCGTCGACGTAAAACTTGCGAAAAGCCATTTTCAACCCAACCTCTGTCGCAGTCGATCCGTTGTCGGAATAAAATGCTCTAGCTGCCCAACCTTTCCCAGGTCCTTCTAATAATGCCGTCGTCGCGTCCACGGCGGGCTGGTGCACGTTTTCTGGAAACATCGCGTGCCCGAATCGTCCCGCCGCATGCGTCGCGGTGCGAACCAACTCTTGCTGCAATTCTGGACTCAAACCTTGCGTCCACCAACTCGCTGAACCATCAAAGCGAAGTACTATGGAGCCATCTTTCGATGAGTGCGTGTTTTGGGCGTAGATTGCGAAATATTCACCATATCTCCCATCGATCACCGTGACGGCGTCGCGCTCCACCATCGCGTGCTGCGTAAACGGCCACCAAATCTTCGTCAGAGCCTCGTCTGGAAGACTTTGCAGAGTTTTGATGCGATCGTCGTGCCATTTTGTGATGTATTTCAGTAAATCGTCGAACGTGTGCTTTGAGTCTTCGAGCCAAGCGTCCGCTTGTCCTTCTGGGGGCAGAGGCGGAAGCGCCCAGACGCGGGTTTCGCTCGGCAAAATCTTTGCCATGGCTTTGTGATTGGCCAAACCATCATCGTCCGCCATGACGATGGCGACGATGTCGTACCCTCTCGCGTGCAGTGATTCGTACGCGGCCGTGGTGGCAGATATCCCGCCCAAACGCCCGTCACCCACGAGTATGGCTGGCAATCGTAGCCCGCGCAAAAGCTCGCATTGCAGCGTTCCCGACGGCCCCGGACTCGCCACCCCTCCCGCGGTTTCGACGAGCGCCAACGCTCGCTGCTGCCCCGATTCGTTCGCTCGCATTTTTTCCGCGAATTCTCTCAAATATCTCGACGTCGCTCGCACGATGTCATCGTCTAAAACGCCTCTCCCCTCCTCCGCCGCGCTCACGTGCGGCCCCGCGGCGCGTCGCCACGCAAACTCGGTGTGCGCCCACGCCCCTCGATCGCCCTCTAATCCTTTCCTCGCCGTTTCTCCCGCCGCCACCGCCGCGTGTTCGCCCATGCTCTCCACGCCACCGCTCACGCGCGCCACGAACGCGGCGTCTGAATCTTCTGGGAATCCCGTCTGCACGGGTTTCACGAAGAGCGTCCCCGCCTCCGCGCTCCGCGCCGCGCGCGCCAGTCCTCCCGACACCAGCGTCTTCCCGACCGCGGTGTTCGCCCCCCACACCGCGAACGCGGCGCACGTCAGTTCGACGTCCCGCGCCGCCCGCGTCGCCAGCGCGCGGCGTCCCGCGTCCCGCTCGACCCGTCGCTCGCGCGCGCGCGGTAACCGCCGCGCCGTCGTCGTCGTCGTCGTCGTCGTCGTCGCGCCCGTCGTCGCGCCCGTCGTCGCGCCCGCGCATCGTCGCGCGAGCGCGCGCATCGCGTCGCGTCGTCCGCCTCGCATCGCCCTCGACCGCGCCGACGTCGCGATGTGACCGCGGAGCGAAGAATGGATGCGTGGATGGATGGATGAACAGATGGCGCAAAAAGATTGGGATTCGGGGCCGATCGATCGACACTCGCGCGCGTCGTTCGCTCGCGATGCGCGCCGACGACGAGGACGATGCGATGGCGTCGATGACGCCCGACGACGGCGCGGTGACGCGGTGCGCGACGTCGATCGCGACGACGAAGACGCTCGATCGCGACGCGCTCGGCGAGGCGCTCGAGGCGCGCGACGCGATGCGCGTGACGAAGATACTGCACGCCATGGAGCGCACGGAGGGGTTCGAGTGCGCGGCGGAGGTGCGCGCGATGGTGGAAATATTCGCGCACGGCACGCTGCGCGAATATCGCGCGCGAGCGGCAAACGAAAAGTTGCCGACGCTGACGACGCGCGAGGAGGCGAAACTGAAGCGACTGTCGACGTGCGCGCTGTGCGCGGAGGGAGGGACGATCGCGTACGAACGATTGATGCGAGAGCTGGAGTTCACGAGCGAACGCGCGATGGAAAAGTTCATCGTCGACGAGTGCCTGGGAGAAATCGTGTGGGGAAGGCTCGATCCGAAAAATAAAGTTTTACGGGTTCGACGCGCGAAGGCGAGAGACGCGCGAGCGAGCGCGCTCGACGGCGTCATCGCGGACGTCTCGCGGTGGCACGCGATAACGGAAACGATGTTGGCGAGTTTGAATGAACAAATTGCGTACGTGTCGAGTGAAAAAGCGGAATCACTGGCGCGCGAGGACGAGCTCAACGCCGCGATAGAGGAGACGAAGAAACAACTCAAAGCCGCCGAGCCGGACGTCGCCGAGCGCGTCGACGAGGACGAGGACATGGACGAGGACGGTCCGAGCACGGGCGTGAAACGAAGACGATAGCTACGTCACGATTAGATGCGGCGCGATGATGTGTAATTTTAGTTGAATGCGCGTTTAGGAATTTGGTTTGAGCAGGCGTTGCTTCGTTCAATTACACAGTCTCGCTATTTGCTAAGAACGTGAACGAAAGCCAGTAAGCGTGAGCCGCTTACATCATGCCGGTGCCCACGGAACCGACCGACCAAACGCGAATGACGTTATCGGTGTAGCCCGTGTAGAGGGTGGAACCGTCCGCCGACCATTGGAGGGAGGTGCAGTACGGTTGTTGGGACTTCTTGCCAACCGGCGGGAACTCCGGGCGGAGCTCGTCGACGATGGACTTGGATTCGAGGTCCCAAATCTTGACGCAGGACTCGGTCGCCGCGCACAACCAGTAGCGGTTGGGGGAGAAGCACAAGCCGTAAATGATGTCACCCGCATCGAGGGAGTACAATCGCTTGCCCTCGCCGAGATCCCAAAGCATGGCGACGCCATCCTTGCCGCCGGAGGCGCACAAGGAACCGTCCGGAGAGACGGTGACGGCGTTGATGTAGCCGGTGTGACCAACAAGGTTGGTGCGAATCTTGCAGTTGGTGAGGTTCCAGACCTTCACGAGCTTATCCCAGCCCCCAGACACGATGATCGGGTTGGAGGTGACCGGGGAGAAGCGCACGCACGACACCCACTCGGAGTGCGCGTCGGCGTCTTGAATCGTGTACTTGCACTCGCCGAGCGTGTTCCACAACTTGATCGTCTTATCCCGGGAGCCGGAGACGATTTGGCGGTTGTCCACGGAGAAAGCCACCGAAAGGACATCCTTGGTGTGTCCGACAAAGCGTCGGGTGGTGGTACCGGTGTTAAGGTCCCACAATCGAAGGGTGCCGTCCCAAGACCCCGAGAGCGCGAATTGCCCGTCCGAGGAGATGACGACGTCTTGCACGAAGTGCGAGTGTCCGTGAAGCGATCGGCGCGGGTAACCGTAGTTCTCTTCCTCGCGCGTCAGGTTCCAAAGGATCACCGTCTTGTCTCGCGAGGACGACAAGAGAATGTCAGAGTTATCCAACGGAGTCGCGATGGACGTGACCCAGTTTTCGTGCCTGCGCGGAAATGAAAAAAACGTGTGGGTTAGTGTCGTCGTTCGGCGTCGTGATCGAGCTCGTCGAGCTCGAGTCCGTTTCGCGTGAACGGTCACGCGCTCGAGACGACGCGCGTTCGACGCGTGAAATAATCATCGCACGAACGCGTCGCCGTCGTCGCGCGTCCCATCGCCGCGCGCCGCCGCCGCGAGCGTCAACGTCCGCCTCGTTCGATGGCGCAGACCCTATTCCACGAACGATCGGTTCGCCGCGCGTTCGCCGTCGACGCGACGCGACGCGCGCTCGGATCATCGATTCGCACGACGCACCCCTTGAGCACGCCTCTGAGCTGCATTTGAGTCGCCATGTCGCGCGTCGAACGCGTCGCGTAGAGGCGGACGTCGTCGCGCGCGCCATCCACCCGGTCGCGCGCGCGGGTGATTGTGATGGTCCGTGTGTTTGACACCGCGGGCGGTCTCACGACGTCCCGACGCGCGCGGTCGTTTCAAACCGCGACGACGACGACGACGACGACGACGACGACGACGACGACGACGGGCGCGAGTCGCGCGTGAACGCACGCGAGTGAGCGCGCGCACGACCGTCGAGGACGCGCGCGACGGGAACGCGGACGCGGAGGTAACGCGACGCATCGGCATCGGCGTTCGGCATCGCATTCGGCGCCATGGCGAGCGCGCTCGTGCCGAAACGGCGACGGGTGGCGACGGAAAACGCGATGACGAAGCTGAGTGGGAACGGGGAGTCGTGCGCACTGTTTAACTGTAACTATTGCCAAAAGGACATCTCGAACGTGGTGCGCATACGGTGCGCGGAGTGCGCAAACGTGGATCTGTGCACGGAGTGCTTCGCGGTCGGCGTGGAGCCGCACCCGCACAAGGCGTATCATCAGTATCACGTCATCGACAACATGTCGTTTCCGCTGTTCACGCGAGATTGGGGGGCTGACGAAGAGTTGTTATTACTGGAGGCAGTGGAGATGTTCGGGTTGGGGAACTGGACCGAGGTGAGCGAACACGTCGGGACGAAGACGCGCGCGCAGTGTCACGCGCACTATTTTGAAGTCTACGTCAAGTCTCCTTGCGCGCCGTTACCGGATATGTCGAAGATTTTAGGAAAAGGCGTCGCGCGTATGACATCAGACGAGCTCAAAGCGGAGGCGGAGCAAAAGGCGAACGAAAATAAGGATGTGGAGGAGGAGGAGAAGCTTCTCGAATCGCTTGCTAACCCGAACGCAGTGAAGACGGAGGGCAACGTGCAGGAACTCACAGGTTACAACATCAAGCGCAATGAGTTCGATCCCGAATACGACATGGATGCCGAACTTCCCCTGGCGGAGATGGAATTTCGCGAAAACGACACCGAAGAAGACGTCCAGATGAAGCTGCGAATGATTGAAATCTACAACAGCCGGCTTCAAGAACGAGCGAGAAGAAAACAGTTCATTCTCGAACGCAATCTGCTGAACGTGAAAAAGCAACAAAACGTGGAAAAGAAGCGTTCACAATACGAGCGCGACTTACACGGCACCATGCGTATATTTGCACGCTTTCTCACGAGTACCGAGTACGACGTCTTGCTCGAGGGTCTCGCCGCGGAGCACCGAATCCGAACCCGCATCACCGAACTGAAAGAGTACAGACGCAATGGTATTCATACCATCGCAGAGGGCGAGGATTACGATTTGGAGAAGCGTCGTCGTGAGACGGAGTTCGCTCGTCTACACGCGATCGAGCATCCAACTAGCAAGAACATAGCCAGAGCGAACAAGTTCATCGTGCGAGATGCCACACAAATCAATGAGCAGTTGACTCGCATGAACGACGAAGACAAGACGGTATCCGTGATCCCGACGCCTCGTACGTCGAGCTTAGGTCCTCGCCGTCGAATGTACTTGTCACTTGATCTCGCCGATCTTCCAGGCGTAGACCTTTTGAACGACGACGAAAAGGAGTTGTGCAGGAGCTGTCGCTTATTGCCTGTGCAGTATCTCTCGATGAAGGTGGAGTTGATGCGAGAGGGTCTCAAGTCCGAAAAGCCGCTCAACAGAAATCACGTTCGGAATATGTTCAAAGTAGACCCACTCAAGGCTATTCGTGTGTATGAGTTACTCCTACAGCACGGCTGGGTGTTGGAAGACGGCTTCGTGAACCCAGGTGAGGATGAAGACTCCGAACCTGCGCCGAAAAAGTCAGCCAGCGCAGACGAGGAGGAAGACGAGGAGGACGATGAAGTAGATTACGAAACCGACGATAACGACGAAGACGAGGACGAGGAAGACGACGAGGAAGAGGATAGCGAGGAAGACGATTAGCATGAGACGTTTTCTCCTCATTAGATTTTACAGTGCTGTAGTGACATATGACGGGAGTCATTTATTATTAATTTTTTCCCCAGCGTAGAAGCGATCGCCCCGTGCTGCCTGTCGTCTACTACGTGAATTTCACTCTGTTTTGAGGGTCCATGCTTTCTTTGATTCCACGATACACCAATCCAAGCGAACGGCCTGCGTTAGAGAGAGTAAGTCGATGCACAAAATAATTAATTTCAAACGCACCAATTAATGTCACCAGTAACCAAGAAGCCACCCGGCTGCAGTTGTTCAGTGCGCTTCTGAACAAGGGAAGGCTCACATCAGCGAGTTCTATTATCATAGAAACAGCTAAACGAAATCCCTTCACCTTTGCGAGCTCTGGCTGGCGACAAACGTGAATTTTCCTCGTCACGAGCTGTGTGAAAAATAATTAATTTCAGCGACAAATTAAAAAATTAATTCAAACGCGCCGTCGCGCGGAGATACGTACCTCGCCGTTTGCATTCATGCCCCACAACTTATGCCAATCTTCGTACATCGCGACCACGTCGTAATAATTGCGTGCAAGCCACGTGCGCAATGATGTTTCATTTCGAAATTTTTCCAACGAACGTGTGCTCTTCAAGCGAACGCTCAACGCGTCTCTGAACGGTGGAATGCGCACGACCGCTCCTGTGTCCTCCGTACGTGCGACTCCACCATTTACAGGCGCTTGTAGCCCGCTTTCACGCGCACACGTCACGTAAGCACACGCCACGGAGTCGGCAATATTTAATACCACGTCCTGCAAAACCGAAACGCACACCGAAGCCATAGGAGAATTGAAGAATTCCAGCACCGGTTCGACGTCTTGAGTGTTAATTTTCGTCGATTTCTCAACGACTTGAACGCTTTCGGAAATATTGTCCGTTCGATTGGAGTTCTGCGATGATTGAAATAATTCAGAATAATTAAATAAATATTTGTGAAGCTCAGCGAAAGTTAGACGTACCTTGGCCAAATACATCATCACTCCGGCATACAAAGCCATCTTACTTCCTTCAAGTATTTCTCCTGTGAAAAACGCGATCAGCTCGGTCGAAGACGAAAGCGAGATCATACGTACCGTTCTGCCAAATTTTTTCATCGGCCACGTCTCCGGCCACGCGAACCACCCGAGCGCACCGCTCCTTGGCGCCGATGTCAAGCGCCATCGAATTCATCCAATCATTCGCGGAGACCCTAGCCACTGTTTGAATGAGTTCACGCAAGCTTCCGTTGCTCTCTTCTATGTTCTCGAGCCCTTCTTTAAGCGCCAAGAGCACCACCCCTATGAGTTGTGCCCTGGCGCCGTCGTTGAGCGCCTGCAATTCAAGTTGCGGGGACGTGCCTTCTACCCCGCGTGAGTCCCACCAACCAATCGCTACGACGTCGCCTCCGACACCAGCTAACCCTTGACCCGCGGCGTGGAATATATCATCTCTTCCCGCGTCGGGCTTAAGCAAACTCTCCACGCGCGCCTGGGTGAGCTCTGCGGCTCGCGTTCTCGAGTTTGTCTTCGCGGCGTCTAACGACTCGTTTTCCCGCTCGATTTCGACAGTATCGTCGTGTCCAAGCAGTATTGGTAACGCCTTCGATGCCTACGAATGAAAATAAATCGGTCAGCCTCAATCTTCGTCGCGTTTGCGCTCGTTTGCTTCACCGAGAGCGTGCGGCGAGAGGCAACAAAACCACTCTTGACATCGCTCTGTCGGCGCGCACCGATCGATTTTAGGTCCGAATCTCGCGCTTGTCGATAACGTACCCTTTGAACGAACGTCTCCAACCCGTTTCTCGCCGCGTCGACGAGATCGACGCCGATTTGCACCCGTCGAACCGTTTCTAACCTGCTCCCGCCGCGACGCCCACGCCATCCTCGGCGCGCCGTCGGTGCGCTCGCGAGCGATCGCGACGACGTCGAAACCGAGAGCATGTTCGTGTGGACGCTTTCGCAAACTTCGCCGCGCGCTGTGACGCGCGCGCGGTCTCGCGCTCTGGTTCGGCGCTTCAACGGTCGCCACGAACGTCGCTTCGTTCGCGCGCGCGGCGCGCGGGGGCCGACGCGGCGTTTATCGCGCGCGTACCGTGTTTGCAGATAGTTCTAAATTGTCTTTGAGTGCGTGATTTTTCGACGACGATTTCGTAGGGTTGCGCGCCCTCGAGACGCCCACGAAATCGCTCGACGCGCGTTCGTTTTGGCGTTCGTTCGTTCGAAATCGACTCGACGCGCGTCCACGTCGACCGCGCGCGTGATCGGCGGTGCGCCCGCAGACGGACGCGCGCGGCGCGCGTGCGGACGAATATCATGCACGTCACCAACGTCGGCGGTTCGTTAACCACCGCCGTGTGTCTGTCTCTCATCGCCTGGTCCGTGCGCGTCTTGCGAAGCGCCAAGCACAGAGATCGAGCGAGACAGCGAACGACGTCGAGCTCGCAACCGACGGTGAAATTGAACAAACAGACGTACGGGGTGCTGAGTGCGAAAGCGTTTTGGATGTTGGTTCAAACGAAACCGGTGAAATACTTGCTATTAGACGTCAGACCGAAGAGCGAGGACGGGGGGGCGACGGCGGTGACGAAGCTGAGCGACAGACTCGCCGTGACGCACATCTTACCGGAAGAGTTGGCGAACTTGTTGCGCAATCGTAACACACTGTGGAAGAAGAGATTTCCAAACATTCCCGTGCCGAGTTTAAGGACGACGATGATTTTTGTGAGCACGCACGGGCATAGCTCGTCGCACGCCGCGGCGCTCGCGACGAGCCTGGGATTCACGCGGTGCTCCATCGTGGACGGCGGACTCGCCGCGGCGGTACCTCTAGCACACTTCGACGAACCAGCTGTGTTTTCATCAGGGAAAGATCGAGCTCTGAGCTTCGACGCGGTGTTACTTCTCCTGGAAACGGTGAGAGACGACGGCAATGCGCTGGGACTAGTGATTTTGGACATTCGAAGGTTTGACGAGCGCGCGCTTTACGGAACACTCGAGGGGTCAACGCACGTCCCGGTGGATCATCTGCCCAAAGCAGTGCATATGAACGATGAAGAGTGGGTGCGGATGTTCCGATTTCACAAGCCGACGTCGGATAATCTCATCTTGTTGCATAGCCGAAGCAGTAGTTCCGCGGCGTGGGCGAAGCAGCTGCTTTCAGACGCCGGTTTGCACAACTGCCATTCTTACGTCGACGGCGCGTATGCCGGTCCTGATGGGACTTTAAGAAGTTACGAGGCATACGAAGAGGGTGGTGCACCCCCGGAGCCGGTGAGTATCGGACAAAGTGTGACGTTTAATCGAACGAGCGCCGAGCGAGAGTTGCTCAACTTGAGAATTCGTGTGTAGTTTGTAAGTTAGAATTAGATCAAAACAATGATGAGGCGGAGGTGTAAGTATATCACAATAATCGTATTTCTGTCGTTTGCTCGTTTGAAGTCAACAAGCGCGTAAGGTAAGTTATAATTCTAATTGATGGCTGGCGAAAGTTGCGGGTTCGCGAACTTCGGAAGTAAAACGTCGTCGATTTGCTCCGCCGTGCCCATGTCTCTGACGAATTTCCAGAACGCGACGAAAATGCCGGGAAGTGTTCTGTATGACGAGTAAGGAATGCCCATCTTCGCCGCTTCTTCCGCGACAATTTTCGCGATCGCGGGGTAGTGCACAAAGCAAATCGCCGGGAACAGGTGATGCTCGACTTGCAAGTTCAGACCGCCGGTGAAAAAGTTTCCAATCTTTCCACCCCAGTCAGCGCTAGTCACCAACTGCTGCACGCCCCAATCTCTTTCCCACGCCTCTCCACCGGTATCTTCAGGGAGTTTGGCTTCGGGCACGTTGTGACTCACCGCGAACGTACACGCGAGGACGACTCCTTGGCACGCCATGAAACCGACGATGCCGGCGACGACGGCGGAAGCCGCGTGGCTCATCAAAGGTGCAGCCAACAAACCGAAGTGCACAAACTTGCCGATAACTACGGTGGCAAGTTCCCAAGTGGTCGCCCCGTGGAGCTTTGCGCCTTCGGTATCGCGAGTGAACAAACCGACGATGTCGCCGACTTGGAACGCCACCTGCAACAACGGAAAGGCCAAGAACATGTACCAGTGCTGGAAGCGGTGGTACCACGCCTTGGGACGACGAGCGTCGAAACGCAAGAGAGGCATGGCGGTGTACACGTCTTGATCCATAGCATTGTCGTTGCAGTGAATGTGGTGGCTCACCTGGTGGTGGTATCGCCACATCAAAGACGAGCCGCCGATGAGATCGTTCGTCAAACCGAGGACGCCGTTGACGGCGGGCGACGGTGACATCGCCCCGTGATTGGCGCAATGCTGAATCGTGAGCCCGATCCACGCACCAGCTAAGCCAAGGAGGCAACCCGAGAGAAAGCCCGGGATGGTGGCGTACACACCGTACGCAAACGCGGCGAAAGACAAAATCGTTATCGTCGCGTGGTCGCCACCCATTCTGTGTTTGTTCTTCCCTTCTTCCGGGAAAAGTTCCTCGCGAACGCGATTGCGGATGTTGTTGTACAGCGGCGAATCGTTCGGTCTCGGTGACTTCGCCACGGCGTCGACCGGGAACCCCTCGAGCTTGGGTAACATCCTGAAGCGCGCCGTCGCCACCTCTGGTCGCAAGTGATAGGATTCCATGAGCGCCGTGCAGTCGCGACCGATGGCGAGGTTCAACAACCAGTTCCCGCCCGGATGCTTCTCAAAGAACGGCCCGAGGTCGTACGCCACGTCTCGAAACACCGTCCACTTCACCTTTTGCCACTTCTCATCGTTCCACGGATCCTCCATCCCCGGCGCCGCGACGTCCGGGCGCGGCAACCTCAGCGCCTCGCGTCTCGCCTCCAGGGAAATCTTCTCCCCCTCCTCGCCCTCGACGCTTCTTTCGACGACCGCGGCGTTCCCTTCGCCCTCGATCGATCGCGGAACGATCGCATACCTCCCCGATCGCGCGCGCCGCGCGTCCGCGCGCACCGCGCTCGTCGTCGCGCGCGTCGTCGTCGCTCGACGGCGATAATCACACCTCGCGCTCGACGTCGTCGTCGTCGCGAACGCGCGCGCGACGGTGCGCATGGCGGGCTCGATCGCTCGGCGCGGATTGGTGCGTTCGGATCCGTCTCGCGCGCTTCGCGCGTTCGGGCGTTCGAGCGCTCGCTGTCCCGGACGCGCGCTGTGACGAGCCGACGCGACGACGCCGACGCGACGACGCCGCGCGCGGATCGGATCGCGTGACGTCGGTCGGGGCGCGTCGGGCGTCGAGGGACTCGTTCTCGAGTCGAGACTCGTCGATGGGATCGGTGTGGTCCGTGTGTATCCATTCAATCCCACCATCGGTCGCCTCGTCCGATCGCGACCGCTCGCGCTCGCGCTCGAGGCGGACGCGCGGGACGCCGCGGGACGACGACGAGACGACGATCCGACGACGTGACGACGCCCGGCACAGCGACGCGCGTCGTCGTCGTCGACGTCGTCGTCGACGAGTCGCGAGCGTCGTCGACGCGCGCGCGTCGTCGACGCGCGAACGCGACGCGCGCGCCGTCGACGCCATGGCGCTGGATAGGGCGCTCGCGACGCGCGCGCGCGCGAGCGGGGCGTCGACGTCGACGTCGACGCGCGACGCGAGCGGACGGCGACCGGGACCCGGCGCGCGAGGACGGCCGGCGAAGGGGCGCGGACGGGGGAAGGTGCGCGGCGACCGACGCGACGCGACGCGCGCGCGACGCGCGTCGATCGGGACGGGACGGGACGTCCGAGGCGCGGTTTTCGCGCGATGGGGGGGGACGGCGACGTCTAAAACCGCGAGCGACGCGCGAGAAAGGCGCGAGTGCGACTCGATGGAATCGTGACACTGACCGACGGCGATCGCGCGCGCGCAGACGACGACGAACGCGGTTTTCGACGCCTTGAAGTTTGACCCGGACAGAGTGTCGGTGGCGTTCGACGCGAGCTCGACGCGGGTGGAACCGGAGTCTTTATTGCAGCGGCGTTACACGCTGACGCACAACGATGTGACGAGGAATTTGACGCTCACGGTAGGCGACGCGTTCAACGACGATCAAACGTCGATATGGTACACGAGATTGCTCAGAGACGAGGTGCTCGCGGAGTGGCGCGAGGACGGCTTGCACGTGTTTTGTCAGGTGAGCGCGAAGGAGGCTTGGTGGATACGATGGGCGGCGCCCCTTCGTTCGGTCGTGTTTCGTCAAAAATTACCGTTGGTGTTAGATACGTTGCGTTACGCCGAGAGAGAGCTACTGGCGACGTATCCAGAGTTGTTTGACAGTCCGGTGTACGTCAACTTTGGCTCCGCGGACGGACCGGGGGACAAGGAGTATTGGGGAGATTTCAGAACGGCTGGATCGGAAGAGACGCGATCGAGTCGAGTGACGTGCGCGGATGGTGCAGGACTGGATCCCAGAATAGCAGACAATGTTAGAAACACGATAATCACAGGGCGTGGTTCTCGCGTCGAGGTCGGCGGAGTGATTTTGGAAAACTCCCCAGCGCCTCCTCGCTAGCGAATGCGTTTTGAAGACCACGTCGTCGTCGTGCCGGCGGGCGAGCGACGCGGTCGAGTTTAGGACTTTTTATTACCACCTTTCTCATTAGTACTCATCATTCTTCGCACGATTCGAGCGGTGCGAGGAGCCAACGAGAGCTCGCCGACTTCGCAGCCGCTCTTCTGCTCGCCCGACGAGTGACCGCAGACCGCGCTTCGCACGCGCGTCTCGGTGCGTCGCTACCATGCGACGCTCGGCGTGTTCGCGCCAACACCGCGAGCTCTGTGAGAATTTGTTCTCGTTCGCGCACAGAGCGCGCGCACGAGCCCGCACATCGACCGCATTCGCGACGGTGGACGAAGCGTTGCGGGACTTCGTCAATCACGAAAAGAGCGGCGTCCCGCGAAACGCTGGGACGGATACGACGGACGGATTCGATCTCGGACGCATGCATAGATTGTTGCGAGACTTTGACGATCCACACAGGGCGTATAACACGATACACGTGTCGGGAACGAAGGGGAAAGGAACGACGGTTTCCGTGCTCGCGAGCGTCCTGCGCGCCGCTGGATTACGAATCGGCACGTATAAGAGCCCTCACGTGTATACCGTGGCGGAAAGGATTCGGAGTAGCGAAAGTGATGCGTCTGCACAAGTTCTCGACGTACTGCGCGATTTAGAGCGAGAGATAAAGTCTGCACAACAGCGTGAGGGCGGTCAGTTGTCGTACTTTGAAGTCCTCACGGCGCTCGCCTTTGCATACTTTAAAAAGGCAAACGTCGATTTAGCGCTCGTGGAAGTCGGTCTCGGGGGAAGTCGAGACGCCACAAACGTACTCGCGGCAGAAAATCTAGAAGCAGCGGTGATCACACACATAGGTGAGGAACACCTCGAAGCGCTCGGCGGTTCGATTGAGACAATCGTAGACGCAAAAGCTGGCATCGCGCATAAAGGTCGTCCGGTGTTTTGTGCCCCAAACGTGGACGAACGAATAACAACAATGTTGAAAACTGCGCTCCGCGCGCGTGGGGCGAACGTTATCGATAACGTATGCGTAGACACGCGTCTCGTGCGGTATCACGTGGAAGACTCGATCGCTTCGCAGGACGTCGACATCGACATCAAAGTGGATGGTAAAATAGCGTCCACCCTTTCGAACGTTCGAATTCCTCTCGCTGGGCCGCACCAGCGCGAGAACATAAGTCTTGCGCTTCGTGTTCTGTGGTGGCTTCGCGCTCAAAACAAAATCGACGCATCTCTGGAAGATATTCGAAGAGGCTTGGAAACGACGCGCAGTCCGGGGAACTTTGAAGTATTTGAGACGAGTGGAGGGCCCACGATGATTGCTGATGGCGCGCACACCAAAGGTTCCGCTCGAGTTCTCGTGAACACGATTCGTGAGGTTTATCCCGACCGAAAACTTTTGTTCGTCGTAGCGATGGCGGACGACAAGGATCACGGAGGATTTATTGAAGAGCTGTACAGGGCGGATCCCGTCGGTGTGGTGTGCACTCAAATGCAAGTCGCCGGCGCATCGTCTCGAACGACGCCCGCGAAGACGCTCGCGAAGGCTTATATCGGCCCAGCGCATGGTCCGGCTCCCACCTCAGAAGATGATTTCGAGAAGGCCTTGAAAGGAGCGCTCTCGCGCGGCGACGACGAGATTGTCGTGGTCGTGACGGGATCACTTTACACGTTCAAAGCGCTTAGCAAGGCGTTACTGTAGAGACACCGTAGACGTAGACTAGCGTAGATTAAGTAGTTTAGTTACAGCCGCGTTAGACTAAATCTAGAACTCAGCGCTACCCGGGTAACGGGGGAAAGGAATGGCGTCACGAATGTTCTCCACACCTGTGACGTACTGAACGAGGCGTTCAAAACCGAGGCCGAAACCGGCGTGCGGCTGCGAACCGTATCGTCTCAAATCTAAGTACCACCAGTACGACTCCTTTTCCAAACCAACCTCTTCGATTCGGCGCTCCAAGACATCAAGGCGTTCTTCTCTTTGGCTACCACCCATCAACTCACCAACGCGGGGCACCAAGACGTCCATTGCGGCGACGGTTTTGTTGTCGTCGTTGAGACGCATGTAGAACGCCTTGATATCTTTCGGATAATCGCGCACGATCACGGGGCGATCTTTGAAGACTTCTTCTGAGATGTACCGCTCGTGCTCGCTCTGAAGATCCGATCCCCATTCGATTGGGAACTCAAACTTCTTCTTTGCGTTCAACACGTGCTCGACGGCTTCGGTGTACGTGATGCGCGCAAACTCTTGCGACGCGACGTTTCGAAGTCGCTCTCTCAGGTTGTCTTTGGAGATGTTCTTCTCGAAGAATTCAAGATCTTCGTCGCAGTGCTCGAGGACGTGGTTCAGGCAATACTTCAAGTACGCTTCTGCGCAATCCATGTCGTCGTTCAAATCCGCGAACGCGAGTTCGGGCTCTACCATCCAAAACTCAGCCAGGTGGCGCGACGTGTTGCTATTCTCCGCGCGGAACGTCGGACCGAAGGTGTAGATGTCGTTGACCGCGCAAGCCATGATTTCACCGTTCAATTGCCCAGACACGGTCAAATAAGACGGTTTGCCGAAGAAGTCTTGAGAATAGTCGATGGAACCATCCTTATTCTTCGGCAAGTCGGACGACGGGCGATTGTTCTTCAGCGCCTCGACGCTCGCCTTGAGATCTAAAAGCTTCGCCACGGCCTCATCAACTTGCTCTTTCGTCGCGTCTCCCGCCTTCTTCGCCTCCTTCAGGGCCTTCACCGCGTCACCCTGTGCCTTCACCATGGCTTCTTGCTCGTCCACGACCGAGGCCGGCGTCGTCGACTCGCCGGCGCCGAAGCCGTTCAACAGCGTCGTCACTTGAAACTGTTCCCCAGCGCCTTCGCAATCCGACGCGGTGATGATCGGCGTGTTGGCGTATAAAAACCCATGCTCTTGAAAGAACTTGTGCGTCGCGTACGCCAACTGATTGCGCACGCGAGCCACGGCGCCGATGGTGTTTGTGCGAGGTCGCAAGTGCGCGATGCTTCGAAGATATTCCAGCGTGTGTCGCTTCTTTTGCAGCGGATACGTCTCCGGATCCGCCGTTCCGATGACATCAATCTCCTCCACCGCCAATTCCGCCGCTTGCTTCCCTCCCGGACTCGCCACGAGTTTCCCCTTCACCCTGAGCGCCGCCCCCGTGGAGACGCCGCCCGCGTCGAGCGCGTCCCACGCCGCGCTTCCCTCGTTCACCACCGCTTGCATCCCCGAGATCGCGCTCCCATCGTTCAGGTCGATGAACGCCATTCCCTTCTGCGTCCGCACCGATCGCGCCCACCCTCGCAGTTCCAACGCCTCGCCCACGCGCGACGCCCCCCCGTCGTTTCCCTTCACGCGCGCGATGCGCTCGGGTCGTCCGTACGTCGCCCGCGTCGCCACCGCGCGCGCGCTCCGCGCGTGTTTGATCGCTCCCGGCGTCGCTCTCGCCCGCATCGCGAGCGCACCGAGTCGCGCGCCGAGTCGCGCGCCGCGCACCGCGTCCACGGACGCGCGCGACATCATCGCGACGACGCCGTCGCGATGCGGTGACGTCCAGTGACGTCGCGCGCCCCTAAGTCGTCGTCGGCAAAGGCGCGGTCGGTCGCCGAGACCATAAAATCGCGTTCGACGGCCACTTGCGAACCATTGTGTTGATCGTTTTTCGTTTTTTTCTCGTTTGGACGACTTTTTCGCTCGACGCGCGTCGTCCGTCGGGCGTCGCGGTCGACGCACGCATGCGGGACGGGAGACGGCGTCGGGGGCGAAACGCGCATGCGGGACGAGATCGCGCTCGTCGAGCGCGCGCGCGTG
>MDSX01094077.1_pt1 | contig 44191 bp, 31 predicted proteins | sample 811141 | NCBI WGS metagenome assembly MDSX01 (sample SAMN05326642, study PRJNA326480) | marine metagenome | isolation source: seawater | place: Atlantic Ocean: South East | collected 2010 | reverse complement strand
GTAAATGATGGAATGGAAGACTGTTCAGGTGGAGAAGACGAAGACTCGATGGGTGAAGATGAATTTACCTGCGATGATGGTTTCACAATTCCAATGGACTGGGTCAACGATGGTGTTGAAGACTGTACCAACGGAGAGGACGAAGACGGCATGGATGACGACGAGATGTGGACATTCTACCGAGAATTTACAGAATGTGACACAGATGGAAATATGCTCATCGACTACGATGAACTTCTGTATTGTGTAGAGATGGACCTCGCCAACGATGGCTATGACATGGATGTTGACGACATCGGTTTGCAAGATTTGTTTGATTTTGCGGATGACGATGTGGATGAAAATCTCTCAGAAGATGAATTTGATTACATCTATCTCGTTCTTTCAGGATTGAGTGATGATGATTATGAAGACATGATATTCTATGATGGCTGTACAGAAAGCAGCGATCCAGATGACAGTCCCTTGGAATGTTGGATGAATGATTGGTTGGATTCTGACGGCGAAATAATGATGAGTGATGGTTATGAAATCGAGGATTGTACTGAGTTATCAGACAATACTGGCTGGGAATGTATTTCGAGAGGAGATGATCTAGTAGAAATTACATTCATTTGTGGCGATGGAACAGAAATTCCATTCGATTACGTCAACGACGGCGAATCTGACTGTGCAGATGGTGCTGATGAGCAGCAATACGACAGTGATGGCAATGAAATCAACTGGTTTGACTGCATGGATGGAAGTCAAGTATGGATTTCACAAGTCAATGATGGGGCTGAAGATTGTCCTGATGGCGACGATGAAATGCTAGACATGGATGATGACCATGACCACGGTGATGACCATGATGATCACGACGATCATGGAGACGATCATGGTGATCACGACGACCATGGAGACGATCATGATGACCACGACGACCATGGAGACGATCATGATGACCACGACGACCATGGAGACGACCATGATGACCACGACCATGGTGAAGAACATGGAGAAGATTCAGACGAGATGGTATTTTACATCGAATCTGAATTGGACTTCGTCGAAGGAGATATGTCCGACTACAAGATTGAACTCGCATCATGCGATTACGACTATGACATGGACACTGGTGAAGAAACCAAGACGTGCACGTCCCAAATGTCCATCACGATCGCAGATGCTGAAATGGATTCCACTCTCATGTTCCACGATGCTGACAGTTCAGGAACAATCTCCGCAGGTGACATGATTCACATTGGTGAAACCGATGTTGATTGGGACGAAGTTCGTTTGTACTCCATCTCCGCAGATGCCTACAGCGATGAAAACCCAATGCATGATGCACCAGGGTTCACTGGAATCGTTGGAATGCTTGCACTCCTCGGAGCTGCATTCATTCGACGAAACGAATGAAGCCGCAAAGGCTTGAAGCGGTCCACCCTTAGGGTGGAACATGAGCGAAGTACCTGAGGGTGTGAACCTTCCCGCATTTGCGAGGAAGCCCCCACGACCTACGGTAACGTTGACGCTCACTCGTGATGGGCAAAACGGTGTTGAAGTTCTCTTAGGACGGCGTGCAGAAACCATGCGGGCATTTCCTGGCTACTGGGCGTTTCCGGGGGGCGGGGTATCGAGGACAGATCATGGAGGCGAGACATTTGTTCAGAACGCGACGAGTGGCTCGACTTCTTCTGTTGTCGCTGTTGTTCGAGAGATGACAGAAGAGTTGGGTGTTGTTCCAAACGGTGAAGCCGTTGCCACGATTGATGTTGACCTTCGTAAACGCATCCTTGTGGACAAAGGTACGTTCATTGAGGCTCTGAACGATGGAAAGATGACCTTGGATACCTCGGAATTACGTCACATATCAAGTCGAACGACCCCTCCGTTTGGACCGATTCAATTTGAGAACACATTCTTTCACCTGCACATTGGAGATCAAGTGTTCAATCCTTCTACAGATTTGCAAACAGAGTTTACTGCTTTGGAATGGATGAAACCATCGGAGATGATCGAACGATGGAAGCGACACGAAATCCGTGTGGCTCCACCTGTCGTCACCTTATTGATGGAGGTTGATCGAACTCTGAATCATTTCAATGGAAACATGATTCAAACTGCCGAAGATTTGCAAGAACGTCAGCCTGGCCGACGCTCAATCCTGTTTGCCCATGGTGTTGAGGTCCTTCCAGTCAAGACTGCAACACTCCCTCCAGCTGATCACACCAATGCCTATCTCGTCGGTGATCCGGAGGGCGAATTTATTCTCGTCGATCCTGCCTGCCGAATGCGTGAGGGAATGGAAGAACTTGCTGAAGCGGTCGATCGACATCGTGGAGAATTGATCGCCATTCTTTTCACACATTCTCATGGAGATCATATCGGCGATATGGATTTGCTTCGAGAGGCGTTTGATGTTCCGGTTTGGGGAAGTGAATATACCTCAAAATCCGTCCATTGCAATCGAATTCTGTCCGATGGCGAAGTTCTGAACCTTGGGAACCAAGAATGGACGGTTCTCATCACTCCAGGCCATCATCCCGGTCACATTTGCCTCCTTTCTGAAGCTGGTCTTGTCGCTGGAGATATGGTAGCAGGGATTGGTACAATTCTTGTTCCCCCAGAAACGGGTGATATGGATGTCTACATCGAACAGCTTCAACGGTTGCTGAATTTACGACCACACCTCATGTTTCCGAGTCATGGACCTGTCATCCCTCTTCCAGAGAAAACGCTTGGATACTATATCAAGCATCGAATGGAACGGCATCAGCGCGTCCTCGATGCAGTAAATGATGGATTTCGAACACTCTCTGAAATCTCCATCAAGGCCTACGAAAACACACCGAATGCGCACCCTGGACTTGCCCAAGATCAAACACTCGCTCATCTTTTGTCGCATGAACGTGCGCAACGGGTAAAACAGACAAACAATCAATGGATTTCAGGAGATGAATGAATGGCATATCGAGTTGTAATTACCAAACCGGGAGGGCCGAATGTGCTCGACATTCAGGAGATTCCGATTCCTCATCCTGGACCGAATGAAGTGTGCATTGCCGTTCATTATGCTGGAATTAATTTTGCAGATACGTTGATGCGACTCGGCTTCTATCAACCCCGCCCTCCATTTCCGTTCACACCAGGCTACGAGGTCAGTGGACTTGTTCACTCGATTGGAAGTGATGTTGAGCATGTTGAAGTTGGGCAGCGGGTTGTCGGCTTGATGCGAAACGGAGGCCAAGCAAGTCACATCGTTGCAGATGCATCACGAACGCTACCTCTCCCAGATGACATCTCACTCGAAGCGGCTGCATCCATGCCAGTGACCTACATCACAGCACACCATATGCTGCATCACCTCGGAAATCTCAAATCAACAGATTCTGTTCTCATTCATGGAGGAGGGGGTGGGGTCGGAACAGCAGCGTTGCAACTCTGTCAATGGGCAGGTGTCTCCAAGGTCTGGTCAACGGCTTCAGCTGGAAAAGCGGAAATCATTCAGTCGTACGGAGCGACTGCGATAAATCGCCACCAAGAGGATTTTGTTGAAATCATCAAATCTGCGACCAACGGTGCAGGTGTTGATCATATCCTCGACCCAATCGGAGGAGGACACCTCAAACGCAGTTTATCGGTTCTTGCTCAAGGTGGAAAATTGTACACATATGGCATGTCTTCAGCAGCACCGTCTTCAAAACGCTCACTGCTGAAGGCATTCAAGGCATTGAGAAGCCGTCCGAGATTCGATCCGATGCTAATGATGTCGAGAAATCAAGGTGTCTTTGGTGTTCACATGGGTACGTGGAGCAACGAAGAGGTCATGCAAGAGCAAATGGAAAACATTCTCCGAGGCATCAAGGAAGGTGCACTTACGCCAATCATCGATTCAATCTATGACGCGAAAGATGTTGCAGTAGCGCATCAGCACATTCATGATGGCAAGAACATTGGTAAAGTACTGTTGAAATTTGTCGAATAGGCGATGATAGCATGAAGGACTCAATGACCGGTTTCGATGTTCGCGCTGTGTCGCTCGAATTGGATGCTTGGTCCGGAGCTTATGTCAAAAAGGCCTACATGCCGCACTATGAACAAATTGTTCTTCGAATAAATCCCAAAGATTCGGAACAATTTGATTTGGTCATTGTCCGCGGACAACGCGTCTATACCTCGAAACGAGATCGACCGATGCCGATGACGCCTCCTTCGTTTGCAATGGTCTTGAGAAAACATCTGAAAAATGCGAGAATGACGAAAGTGGAACAACTTGGTTTTGACCGCGTCCTCATGATCCGATTTGATACCAAAAATGGGCAACGTTCCCTAAGCGTTGAATTGTTCAGAAATGGAAACGTCATTCTGATGGATGAACATGATATCATTATCCAACCATTGACACATGCGAGTTATTCTGGTCGGACGATAAAGAAAGGCGAACGCTATGTCCCCCCTCCTGCAGCAATTGATCCACATACGCTCACCCTTGAATCACTGAAAACAGCGTTCGATGAATCTGAGCGCGACCTTGTTTCAACGCTTGGCGGGAAAATTAACCTGGGTGGTGTCTATGCCAATGCGGTGTGTGAACACGCTGGTTTGGAACCAAACAGTTCTACTGAAGATGCTGACGCATCACGTGTCCTCGAATCGCTGACCTCTTTCTTGGAGAAGCTGAATTCAAGTCGATCGGGACATCTCATCCTCAGCCCGACGTCAGAATACGATTCAAATGCCCTAGAGGCAATTGGGAAAATGGGCACGCTTGATGCCAAAGCAAGCACCGCTTTGCGTGAGACTGCCAAGGAAGCCACTCCTCTTCTCCTCCCGTCGCATTCGAATGCAATTTCGTATCAGTTCCCGACCCTTTGCGCAGCCATCGATGCATGGAAAGGGCATCATGATTCGAATGCTCTTGCCCGAAGGGAGCAGGAGAAATTGGATGCTGCCGCACCTGGACGTGGGCACTCAACCGAAGTCGAGAAGTTGGAACGAAGACTCAAGCAACAAGAACTGGCGTTGGAAGGATTTGCCAAGAAAATCGAAAAGCAACAGGCTCTCGGACACGCGATCCAAAAACATTGGACACATGTTGAAACCATCTTGCAACAAGCACGAGATGCTGTTCAAAAGCAAGGATGGAAGCCTGTCTTGAAGGGCCTCAAGGACAACCCGTGGGTCGATTCTGGGAATGCGGCTGAACGAACGATGATGGTTCGACTCCCTGATGAAGAGGGGCAACCAGGACAAGTGTTCACACTTCATCTCGATGATTCAGTTCATCAAAATGCGCAACGCTACTTTGAAGCCGCCCGCAAGCAGAAAGACAAAACTGCAGGAGCAACATCTGCTCTTGCAGATACGAAAACTGCCTTCAAGCGTGCTCAGAAGAAAGAAGACAAACAGAAAGCAAGTGGTCGAATGCAAACCGTTCGAAGATCAAAGCGCCTCTGGTTTGAACAACACAGGTGGAGTATGATTTCTGGAGGGCATCTCCTCGTTGGTGGACGGGATGCGAAAGGCAACGATTCGATTGTCAAGAAGCACCTCTCAGGTAGCGACATGTACTTGCACGCTGATATTCATGGCGCTCCGAGTTGCAGTCTCCGAGCGGCGCAAGGATTTGCCTTGGTCGAGGAACCGTACGGGCAACTACCACCCGGCGTTCCGTCGTACAAACTCGTCGACAAACTTGGAGATGAACGAATCACGGATTCCAAGTTGGAAGAGGCTGCAACCCTCGCTCTTTGTTGGAGTCGTGCATGGAATGGAGGAGGAGCTCACGGTACCGTTTTCGCTGTGAAACCAGCCCAAGTTTCCAAGTCCGCACAAACAGGAGAATACGTTGGAAGAGGTGCTTTCATCGTTCGTGGACAGCGACAGTGGTTCAAGGACATGGATGTTCAGATGGGAATCGGTTTCGTCGCAATCAACGGCGTCCCATTACTGATGGGAGGGACTGTTTCAACCATCAAAGAGCGTTGCCAGCGATACGCGGTTCTTGCGCCTGGGCAGACAAAGAAGGAACAGCTTGCAAATCGAATCTACAAAGCAACCGGTCTGCGTACGGATGATGTTCTCTCGGTTTTGCCTGGTTCGTCTGATATCATGGAAGACATTGGCGTTTTTAGCCCGTACACATCTTCTGAAGAGGAATGATTGTTGTCTTAACGAGTTACATACATTGCAACGGCATTTCCGCCTCCGAGGCAAAGTGTCACAATTCCTGATTTCGCATCGAGGCGACGCATGACACCAAGCATTGTAATCAGACAACGAGATCCACTCGATCCGAGTGGGTGGCCTATGCTTACTGCACCTCCGTGCAAATTGAAGCGGTCATGAGGAATTCCAACCTCTTGAGCAACTGCACATGAAGCCGATGCAAACGCCTCATTGTGTTCGTAGACATCGACATCAAGAACATCGAGATTATTTCGACGTAGGAGATCGTTCACCGCAGGAATTGGAGCGCTCATCACACGTTCAGGTTCAACACCTGCAGTGCAATAATCTTCGATTGTTGCAAGGATTTCCCAACCCTGTTCCTTCGCAAAGGATTCAGATGTGACAAGCACTGCACTCGCTCCGTCGTTAAGCGTGCTTGCGTTACCTGCCGTTACAATGCCTTCCTTATCGAACACAGTCCGTAGTTTTGAAAGACCCTCTGCGGTCGAATCGGAACGAACACCCTCATCGCGATTGAGAACTCGGGGATCTCCACTTCTCTGTGGAATTGTGAGGGGGAAGGTTTCCCATTCAAACCAACCTTCATCCCATGCTCTTGCAGCCTTGATGTGGCTTTGTGCAGCAAATTCATCAGCTTGCTGACGGTTGATGGAGCACTCTTTCGCTACAACTTCACCCGTATTGCCCATGTGCATGTTGTTGTACACGTCCCAAAGCCCATCATGAATCATTGAATCAACGAGTGTTGAATCACCCATTTTTTGTCCAGATCGCTGACCCATCAGCAGTTGAGGCGCATTGGACATGCTCTCCATGCCCCCTGCGATGACGACATTGTGTTCCCCCATGCGAACACTCGTTGCTGCTTGCATCACTGCTCGCAGTGACGAGCCACAGACCATGTTGATGGTTACACATGAAGTCGAGACCGGTAATCCTGCACCGAGAGCAACTTGTCTCGCCGGTGCTTGTCCGACACCGGCCTGCAAAACTTGGCCCATCAGAACTTCATCGACAATGCCTGAGGATGGTTCAAATCCGACACGCTGGCACAATTCCTTTACAGTTGCAACACCGAGGTCAATGGGAGAAAGCGATGAAAGCGAGCCCATAAATCGGCCGATCGGCGTTCGAGCAACACCACAAATGACAGCCTTCTGATTTGCCATGTTGAGTGCATAGGACATGTCCTCTTGAACATACGCATGCTCCGCTTTCAGGCAAACAAAAGGGTTGATGAACTCAACCACGTGCGGACACCATGGCCAAATTCAAGACCGAATTGAACACGACAAGGAATGCTGACGAAATGAGAGGTGTGGAAGTCGAAATCGATTTCACGAGCAACGCATTAGCCTCGATTCTCTATCGGCAAGGAGAAACCGTTGTCCTTGCTTGTTGCACGAAAGAGGCGCGACTGCCAGGATGGTTTCCACGGGATTCAAGCAAGGGTTGGGTCCATGCCGAGTATTCGCTTCTTCCAGGTTCAACTGACTCACGGTTTCGTCGTGAACGCCGTGGAGCCAAAGGACGAACACAAGAAATTGAGCGTCTTGTTGCTCGATCACTTCGGGCTGCTGTCGATCTTGAGGAACTTGGTCCTATCGCGTTGAATGTTGATTGTGACATTCTAAATGCCGATGGTGGAACTCGATGTGCTTCAATTACTGCCGCAAATCTGGCGTTGCGTCTTGGTGTTCGCCGGTTGATTGCAAAAGGGGTTTGTCTGCCAAAGAACATGCGTCCAACAGAGGAACAGCGACGTTCCGGTTGGAGTGCACCTGTCCTATCAGAAGACGAACGAATGGCTCATGAAATGCGAGTGATGGCGCACGATGTTGCTGCAATCTCCGTAGGACTTATTGATGGAAAGTCCTATCTTGACCTCGATTACAATCTTGATTCGAATGCAGACGTGGACATGAATGTGGTCAAGGTCAGTAATGGTGAATTTGTTGAGGTTCAAGGAACTGGCGAGGAGTCGACGTACAAACGGGAGGAGCTTGATGCTCTTCTTGACATGGCAGATCTTGGTTTCACGTCACTCTTTGAGATGCAGAAAACCGTTCTTCATGGTCAAGAATAATCAACGAAGCCTTGAAATCTTGAGTGTCGTCGCAGGGACGCAAGGGTTGGTAGCTTAGTTGGGAGAGCGCGGCACTGAAGATGCCGAGGTCGCCGGTTCAAGTCCGGCCTAACCCACCATGCAATTATCAATGGGTTCATTTGCTACCGCACATGTAGACCGCTCATGGGCGAGGCTGTAGTTGGGGATGAACTACCCAAAGAACAGTTCGAATCCGAGTCAAAGAGTGACTCTCTGCTCAAAGAATTGAACGAAATTCGAAGGAGGCGAACCGATGGCGAACGGCAAAGTATGTTCACCAAGAAGGAAAATCCTGTTCTGTTGATGGGCGTGGCTTACGGAATTTTGTACGGCGCACTCATTCTTTCGATGTCTTCCGGATTGTTTGGCCAGTCAACCTCACTGGATCATTCTGCATCAACCACCTTCTTGGATATCGGAGACGAATGTGAAGAAATCGATGATGAGCCATGGATTCTCATTTTCCCGAACGATGATGAAGAGCAATTTTCGTTGAATGCGTACAACCTCCCTGCAGGGGTCGCTATTCTGGAATACAACATTGAAGAGCAAGGCACGTCCGAGCATTCACCTCCAACGCAAGTCAAACGTGTACTGGATGATGAGGTCAACCGAGCGTCTGTAAAAGCAGACTACAGCACTCTTGATGAAGGCACTTACGATATCACTCTGACCGTTGTTCTGTACAACAATTCAGATGATGCAGATAACAACGCAAACATTACCATTCTTCTATCAAATTCGCTTGAGTTTGAACTCGACATTGGAACGAAGGGTGGGATTCTTCCGTTCATTGGTGGGGAAGAGCATCGTGAAGTGCGAATTACCGATTCTGGAGCACGGTCGTGCTGGTCCGTCCAAGAGTTGGGTAACTGGGGCTACATCCTCCTCGTTGCCGAACTTGGTGGCGGAAGAGAGACTGCAATGCTTGCAGGAGGGGCAGCCGGTATTCCTGCTTGGTGGATGGCATTCAATTCATTGTCACTCTCCGTATTTTCCCTCTTGATTGCTTATCCCCTGATGTACAAAGTCTACCACCAAGAAGCGGACGACATTTTGTCACGAAATCACATCATACGATTGGTGGAAGACATCATCACTCGTTGTGAGCGCCGACTTGGGATTGTCGTTGATAACGATCTTGCGAAAATAGAACCAAGGGATCTATCAATCGACATCATGGTCCCTTACAAGAACACAGAAAATACCTTGACAGACAGCAAGAGCATACGTGATGAAATTCTCAAAGAAGTGCTCGAAGAATTTGCATTGTTCCGAGTATTCAAGCCTGTTCAGCTCACCGTTCGAACGATTGGTTCTGGTCAAGCAATTGACTTTGACTCCGGCGTTGGAGTTGGAGTCGGTGATCGTGATGATGAATCGCCCCCGGAGAACTACGCGTCCTTCTTCGAAGAACTTCATTCACTGTCGAGAATTGAAGATGAAGTTCGTGACTCACTCGATCTCTTCTTCGTTCGAGACAAGACGCTTGAACTGCAAAATGCAGTAATTACGAGCGATGATCGAATCGTATTCGTTTCCGTCATTTTCAAACCAACCACACGACTTGCGTTCTTCCGGTTTAAGCGGCAAGCATCTGAGGTTGAGGACGAACTACGGAATTACATCTCCGAACGAAACCAAGACATCCTCACATCCCAAGAACTGATTGTCAAAGCACGGAATCAAGTGTCAACACTCTCCGATCGTTCTGGTGCAGGGCGTGTGGAAAGCAAGGGCGACAAGGATGAGCGTATTGCTGCAGTTGCCCGTCAAGACGGGTTTGGAGGACGGATGTTGCAGACTAAACTGCTCGGAGACATTCTCTCCACAGTCGAGTACACTGCCAATGAAAAGCGGGAAATGATCAACAAATGGGGATTCTGGGGGCTCATTGTCTTCGTTTGGATCCCATTTATGGCTTCAGGTGTTCTTGTTGGTGCTATGCTTGGGCTCCTCTCTCGAATGAAATTCATGCGTGTACTACTTGCGACGATGATTGGCGGATTCATTGCCTCCATCACCTGGGCGTATACGGCAGAAGGAATCATCAAAATCATGCACAAGTACAAACTGGAAGCTGTCATTCCAATCATGATTATTGTATTTATTCTTGGAGCGATGTTGCACATCCGTTCCACAAAAATACGTCGACAAACCGAATTGTTTGAAGATACGCTTCTCGACAATTTCCACAACGATATCAAAGAGAAGTATGGTTCATGAGGCCTGACCATGGAAACCATCACCTCGATACAAGGACATCCTGGTAACGTTGGAGATAAAGCAACGATTGGGATTGTTGTCGCATCCGACCGTGCCTCTTCAAACGAATATGAAGATGAAGGAGGTCCTGCAATTCTGCAGTTTCTTATCGAGGCGACGTTGTCCCCTTTGGAAGTTCATTACCGATGCATTCCTGATGAGCAGTCACTTCTTGAAGCAACAATGATTGAACTTGCTGACGACATTGGCTGTCACGTAATCGTCACAACAGGTGGAACTGGGCCAGCAACAAGCGATGTTACTCCCGAAGCAACCGAACAAGTTGTTGACCGAATCATGCCAGGCTTTGGCGAACAGATGCGTGCCATTTCACTCCAATATACGCCGACTGCAATCTTGTCGAGACAAACAGCAGGTATTCGTGGCTCATGCCTTATTTTCAATTTACCAGGCCGCCCAAAATCAATACGGGAAACCATTGACGAGATTTGGAAAGCCGTACCTTACTGTGTTGATCTGATTGAAGGACCGTACCTTGATTGCAATGAAACGGTCTGCGATGCATTCCGTCCAAAAAACGCAAGGCGTCGATAAGAGCATTCATTGACCTGATACCCGTGGGTGTGTCTGATTGAAGATGTCTGACCTACTCATCCAAAATGCAACCATGGTACTACCTCACACCACCGTTGTCGGTGATTTGCTCATTGCAGATGGGCAAATCTCGAGCATTCAGCCTGGCGGAGGTATCGTTGCGGAAGAACATGTTCAGACCGTTGATGCGACTGGACTTCACCTTCTTCCAGGAATGATTGACCCTCAAGTCCACTTCCGAGATCCGGGGCAACCAGAAAAAGAGGACCTCTACACTGGGTCATGTGCAGCTGCAAGCGGGGGGGTGACGTCATTTCTCGATATGCCGAACAACGTCCCAAGTCAGACGACACTGCAATCAATGCATGAGAAGATTGCGACTGCGAATCATCGATGTGTCACCAACTTCGGATTTTTTATTGGGGCAACGGAAACCAACGTAGAGGAATTACAAAAGGCAGTGGGAACTCCAGATGCCCCAATCGCAATACCCGGAATTTGTGGAATTAAAATCTTCATGGGTTCGTCCACAGGTACGCTTCTCGTCAATGATTCCGATGCTCTGGAGGTCATATTCACCAACACTGCTGGCTTGATCGCAGTCCATGCTGAAGATGAAGACCGAATGATTGAACGAGAGAAGATGATTGAAGGCCGTACCGATATGGCTGCTCATGCGGAATGGCGCGATGATGAAACCGCATTGATCGCCACAAAACGTGCGGTCACCTATGCCCAAGCAACTGGACATCGCCTTCACATCCTCCACCTCACCTCTGGAGTTGAAGCCGATTGGTTGAATGGAATCACCTCAATGTATGGTCAAGAAGGTGAGGCACACGTCACGACCGAAGCACTCCCGCAGCATTTGACATACGATGAGCGAGATGTTGAACGGCTTGGGACGCGATTGAAAATGAACCCACCCATACGCTACCAGAAGGACAAGCAGACCTTGTGGAAGCGGCTGCATGATGGAACCATCACATGCATTGCAACCGACCATGCTCCACACACACTCGAAACGAAAGCGAAAGGATTCCCAGCAGCACCGAGTGGAATGCCAGGTGTTGAAACATCTCTTCCTGTAATGCTCACACACGCCTCAAAAGGTGCATGCACGATTGAGCAAGTTGTGAAGTGGATGTCATACAATGTTGCGGAATGCTATGGGATGATTGGAAAGGGCCGACTTGAGGAAGGGTACGATGGAGACATCACTCTTGTCGACATGACCACTGAACGTATGGTTGATGATGCCAATACGTGGAGTACGGTGGGCTGGAGTCCGTTTCATGGAGAGAAACTCGTCGGATGGCCAACACTCACGGTTGTTGGTGGAGTACCAGTGTTCGAGCGTACAGAGGAAACAGGACCAAAGGGCTCGATTTTAGTCGATGAGGGTGAAACAGGTTCGCCGCTTATCATGACCCCTTGGAATTAAGACATGAGCCATCTGATGTTCAATCATGCTTATGTAGTGGATTGATAAATTCGCTCTGGGGAACATGAGCAACATGGAGGAACAATTAGGAAAAGGATACCAACAAATGATGATCGGTTTGATCATTTTTATTGCGGGTGCAATTTGGGGCGGAATGGTCGCTACCGACGGAATGGTTGCCGAAGACATCTATTGGCCAGCGGTCATGATGCTATCTGGAGCTATGATAACGTTACTCGGTACAACCTTTGGAACTGATCATGAAGATGATCGAAGCAACGATTTAGGCGATGCGATTATCGAACTGACCGATCGCATCAACCGACTCGTTGGTGCATCGGACGATTCATCAGATGAATCAGAGTGAGTAAATCGCCCCGTACTTTTCCTCGACATAACGAAGAAACGGTTCACTTGATGGAGGCGAGCCTGTCGCTTCTTCAATGAGATCGGATGGGAGTAATGCACTACCTCGCTTGTGTACTCGTTCACGAAGCCAACTCAGCATGGTCGACCAATCTCCTGACGAAATCGAATCCTGTATCGAACCCAGATCCTTACTCATTGCTTCCAATAACTGAGCAGCGTACAAATTTCCAAGCGTATATGTTGGGAAGTAGCCGAAAGCTGCCATGGACCAATGGATGTCTTGTAAACAACCCAAATCGTCCGACGGGACATTCAAACCAAACCAGTCAGAAATCATGGAATTCCACAGTTCTGGCAATTGTTCAAGTGGATAATTTTCATTGAAGATTTTCTTTTCAATCTCGTAACGAAGCATGACATGAAGATTGTACGTCACTTCATCCGCTTCGACACGAATGAAACCGGGTTCAACGGAATTTGCAATCCGGTTGAGAGTCGAAGAATCCCACAAAGGTGCTTCTGGGAACGATTCCTTGAATTCGTCCATCACGACGTTCCAAAACTCAGGTGTGCGTCCGATTTGATTCTCCCACAACCGTGATTGTGATTCATGCACGCCAAGCGAAACTGCATCACCTCGTGGGGTGTATCGGTGATTCTCATCAAGACCTTGTTCGTAGAGAGCATGTCCTGTCTCGTGCATTACTGCATAGAGACAAGAGAACGGATCGAGTTCGTCATAACGTGTTGTAAACCGGGTATCTCCAGGCCATATGCCTGCTGAGAAGGGGTGAGTTGATGCATCCATTCGACCTGCTGCAAAGTCGAAGCCCATGCGTTGGCTTACCTTGGTACAGAACGCTTCTTGCATTGCGACTGGGAATCTCAACCCTTCAGGGAGAGTTGGGTCAGGATTCGACTTTTTTGCCTCGAGTATATTCTTGAGTAGGGGGACGAGTCGCTCTCGTAATCCTTCAAACAATGGATCGTAATCATCCACAGTCATACCTGATTCGTATTCGTCAAGAAGAGCATCGTATGGAGTTTTATCGTATCCGTAAGCTTCGATTTTCTTTCGTGTTAATTCAACGAGTCTTTGCAGGTGTGGCAAGAATGCTGTAAAATCAGCATCCTTCCTTGCATTCTGCCACGCAACCAACGCTTCACTGCGGGCTTGTGCAAAGGTCGAGACGAACTCTGCTGAGAGCTTGGTTGCTTTGTCATAACGTTTGCGAAACTCACGTACGTTCGCATGTTCACTCTCGTCAAGGTCGTTTCTCGATTCAAGACGTTCGAGAAGTTCACCCATTGCAGGATCAACGACTTTCTCGTGAGAGAGCGCAGCAAGCCAAGCCATAATCTCCCCGCGAGATTGTGCTCCTTTTTCTGGCATCAGTGTTTCTTGGTCCCATCCCAAATGTCCTTGTATGCTACCGATTCGATGAATGTCTTGAACCCGATTCAGGAATGCTGCTTTGTCGCTCATGGTGTCGTCTCAACATCGGTTCTTCATCAAGACTCGTATCGAACGATTTGCTCAAAAATATCCACACATTCAAGATGGATGAGTGTATGGGAAATCATGGTCCATCCTTTCCGTCGAAAAGACAAGGATAGGGAACCAATGGTTAACGATGTGGATGAGGACATCAATGCTCTTCTCGATTCGAACTCGGAAAATGGCATACACACAAAAGAACGCCCTCCCGAACCAACGACGGATGAAGAACGCTTGCACGCCATCTCCGATATGGTCGTACAAACGTGTATGGACATTCGGCGAGGTGAAAACGTACTCATCGTATGCGACCCAACAACCGCTGAGATTGGTCAATCCCTTCACATTGCTACTCAGAAACGTTCGGACCGTGTACTCCTGATCGTTATGCCCAAATCACGTCATCACGGAGAAGAACCGCCCACGCCTGTCGCAGCTTTGATGCGACAACAGCAGGTCGTTATTGCCGCTACAAAATATTCCCTCACACACACCAAAGCGGTTCGTCAAGCACTCAAAGATGGTGCTCGAGTTGCGACGATGCCGGGCATGACCTTTGAGTTGTATACCGAAGGTGGAATGACTGCTGACTTCCAAGAAGTGAAGCGACGAATATCGAACATTGCGAATTTCCTTCGACGAAGAAGAATCATCAATGTCAAGTCCGAAACAGGAACGGACATCACTTTTGAAGTCAATTGGCGTGAGTGGAAACTTGACGACAATGGAATTTGTAATCGTCCAAGAATGTTAACCAATCTTCCTGCTGGGAAGGTGTTTATCCTACCCAAAGAGGGAACCATGAATGGCACCATTGTCATCGACGGGTCTTGGGATTCAACACTTATTGAGGAACCTGTTGAGTTTATTGTTGAAGATGGAACCGTAATCGATGTCAAAGGAGGAGGACTTGCAGCCACCATTCGTCAATCCTATGGAGAGGTTGCAAAGAAACTGAAAACCAAGGATCGAGAAAGTGTCTGGACCGTTGCAGAGTTTGGATTTGGAATGAATCCCAGTGCTCGACTTGTTGGGAACGTTCTTGAAGATGAGAAGCGGATGGGAAGTTGCTATTTCTCAATTGGAGATAATTCTCGACTTGGAGGCAGTTCGCACGCTGGGATTCACGTTTCAGGAGTTCTTGCAGAGCCCACAGTTTGGCTGGATGATACATGTCTAACCGAAGCAGGCCAATTCATGGCAAGTGAAAGTTAGCGATGTGCGCTCATGTTCATGTTTCCGCACACTGGACAGTAACGCCAATTTGGGTCGAGGCCAATTCCACATCCACGACAGTGAATACCGGAACGGATTGTTGGCTGGATGTTCATTGTTGGTTGTTGTGGCATTGGCTGTTGTCGCATCACTGGTTGCTGCTGTATTGGCTGTTGTTGTGGTTGTTGCTGCCAACCCATCTGTGGGGCTGCAACACCAGGAGAAGTTGGTTGTTGACGCGGCTGCGGGGGTTGTTGAGGTGGTGGTTGTGATTGTATTGGTTTGCGAATAGGAGCGACAGGACGCGGCAATGTGGACATCTTTTGTGCAGCTTCTGAGGAAACAAATTCTGAGAGCGAGACTTCACCGTCGCCATCAGTATCCGCAGCATTGTGAAGTTCTTCGGCTTCTTCCATGGATACATTCGCAGCAACTGCTAATTCTTCGACAGAGAGGCTACCTGAATCATCAACATCGGCTGCAATGAACCGTTCGGCATCACTTACCCACTCTTCTTCAGGTAGGTCCACAGTCGGTGGTATGGGTTCGGGAACCGTTTCTTCGACTGGTTCCTGAATCTGTTCGGGTGGTTCGGGGGTTGGCTCAGGAATTGCTTCCTCAACATCTTCGACTGGTTCTGGAGCAATTTGAGGTTCTGGAACCAATTGAGAGCCGAAAGCGCCAGCGAATGCATCTTGAGCCGCGTGATCAACTTCGACTTCATTCTTGAATCCGACTTCCTCGATGGGTTCACCTTGATTTGGGAGTGGGACAGAGTCTGTGGCAGGGAGAGGGACGGATTCGTTTGGAATTGAAGCTGATTCGGTTGGTAATGGTACTGATTCGGTTGGTAGCGGTACTGACTCAACCTCTGGTTCAGGCGTAGGAGATTGGAGAACAGGCTCGGGTACAGGAGTCGGTTCGGGTTCTTTTCGCTCGATAACCGCGCCCATCTCGATTTCCGCAGGTTGGGCTTGTTCACTTGCAAATAGGGGCATCGGAAGAGCATGACCAGCTACATCAAGCGAACTGTTGAGTTCCTCAGCCATCGACTGCATCTTCTCAAGATTGCCCGAAGGATTTGACATTACATCCTCAATTGACTGAAGATATTGATCGACCTCCGTGTTGCCTCCGGTTGCATATGCAATGGCTAAGATTTTCAGAAATTGCATTGGGTCAAACAGCGGAGTTAGCGCTTGTATGACTTCGGCAGTCGCGAGTGGATGCGCAGTGTTAGCTGCCCCAGTCGAGTCTGATTGACCAGCAAATTGCAACAATGGATCGGGCAGAGCCATCAGGTTTAGATGTCCAAAGATGAGGAAGTAAATCTCTCCACCTTCGCACTGCAATCGTTCGCTTGCTGCTTCGAAGTCGAACTCACCAGGTCGTAGGATGATGTCGGCAAGGTGTTCAAGGGCTTTTGAAAGCGCCAGTTTCGGCTCCATTGACATCATTTGTTGAAGGACGTCAGAAGAGTCAACTGCACCAAAATATGCCGCTGCGTCATCGACCTCTATACCCTCGGGAAGTGTTGCTCCTTCTGGTACGCCATCCGACATTTTTCTCCCTCCTATCTTCGCCAATTGAGTGTTATTTTTGAGGTTACTGTTGTGCTCTACGATTGTTGGTTACGAGCCATGTCATAAATCGCTCTTGATTGCTGGGCAGACCAACCAGTTCCTTGCAACTGCATGAGCAGTGTACGTTCTTGTCCACCATCGGAAAGTTCACCTACGACCCAGTCAACTGCAGCATCTCGATCTTCGTTTTGCCAGTCTTCAAACAGTGAAAGGTCGACTTCAATCCGTGCACGACGGACCTTCTTTTGTGGAGATGGTTGATCAGCGTCGTCAGACTTGACAGATTGTTCAACAGGCGCCCTCGGTGAGGCAGGACTAGAACGAGGCGGCATTGACCCACCTGGTGGACCACGGCCAGGAGGACCACGTTTCGGACCTGATGGTCCACGCGACGGTGAACCACCCGGAGGGCCACCTGAAGGTCCAGCCGACGGTAATGGAGTCGAACGCGAAGGCATCGGTTTGCTCTGGAATGAGGAGAAGAAGTCATCTTCATCGTCATCATCATCAAAGAAATCCTCATCGTCATCGTCATCATCAAAGTCATAGCCTCGATTTCGGAGTCGGCCAATCACGATTACTAGCACCAGCAATGCTACGATTCCACCTGCAAGTACGCCACCAAATACAGGAAGGGTCATACCCAGAATCATAGTTCCTTCATCATCGGTTTCGGATTTCGGTAATGGACAACCATCATCGAATCCATCAGGACCCTTCGGTTGTTCTGGACAGTTGTCCAATAAGTCGTTGACACCGTCTTCGTCCGTATCTCGCTCGCTCTTCGAGCAACCTTCATCGTCAACGTTGGTTGTAGGTGAGTTTGGACACTTATCGGGAGTTGACGCACCCACGACGAAATCTCCTGGCCATGTAGCATCTCTTGATTCATTCCAAGCCTCATCACCCCAATTGTCTCCGTAGCCATCTCCATCTGAATCATTCCATTGTGTGGCATCGCCAGGGAATTTATCCCTACCCCAATTATCAGCCCAACCGTCACCGTCATCTTCGCACCCAATTTCTATGGCATCAAGGTAGGATGTCCCAGTTTCCTCGGGGCAAAAGTCAGCATTGTTACCCATCGGGTTATCACCGAAGCCGTCACCGTCTTGATCGTACCATTGCGTGCCATCGAGAGGGAAGGCATCTCCAGCCTCATTGATCCTCAATCCCGTTTCACTGTCGATATCAAAGGTATACTCACCAAGATAACCATCGCCATCGAGATCTTGGTCAAGAGCACTCTCATCAACACAACCAGTTGAATCAACGGGGAAGCCTGCCTCGGTGTTCGGACACAAATCAGGTGCACCGTCCACAACGCCATCACCATCGGAGTCGCGTTGGTTTTCATCACAGCCGTTTGCATCGACAGTCAAGGATGATTCTGGGCAAAGGTCGTCAATGTCGACGACGCCATCACCATCGCTGTCTTGGACGAGTTGTTCATCGCTGCACCCACTCGAATCGACCTCTGCTGAGGCTTGTGTTTCGGGACACGCATCTTCGGCGTTGGAAACTCCATCGGCATCGTCGTCAAGTTGTGAATCAGCACAACCATCTGCATCCACAGTTGCAAAGGAAGGGGAGTTTGGACACACATCCACTTCATCGTAAACGCCATCGCCGTCGGTATCGTCGGTATTCACGAGCGGGCAACCGTTGCCGTCCGTTCCATTTTCAACACCGAACTGGAACGGACATTCATCAGGGTTGTTACCATCAGCATTATCGCCAAACCCATCACCATCATTGTCGAGGAATTGTGTTGGGTCGAGTGGGAAGTCATCGTCCGTATTGGCCCATCCATCACCATCGCTATCGGGGCAACCCGGTAACGGATTGATTGAGGTTCCGTACACGCTAGGACATCCATCGAGAATGAGACCCTGGCCATTGCTACCGTTGTACGATGAAGTCCAGCGATTAGGATAACCATCGCTGTCGTTGTCATCAGCTGCTGCAATGTTGTAGGGGAAGAAATCTGGGTTTGTTGCACCAATGGTTCCGTTGTCACCGTACCCGTCACCGTCCGTATCAGCCCATTGCGTGGGGTCATTCGGCCACATGTCAGCCCCTTGCTGAACACCCCAATTGATGCCACCAATGCTGGAAGGGTCGCTCGCACCATCACCATCTGAGTCAAGACAACCGTTTCGGTCACGATATGAGGTTCCATAATCCCATGGACAAAAATCTCCGGTCAACAGATCCGATTCATTGTCACCGTATCCGTCATCATCGAAATCCTTGAACTGACGTGGATTGTTGGGGAATTTGTCACCAGGACTGTACTCATAGGCCCCTGATAAGCCAAACATTGCATTGCAGCAATCAACACCATAGTTGTCACCGACTCCGTCGCCATCACTGTCTTTCGACTGCTTCCAGTTTTGCTGGAATCGGTCTCCATGAATCCAATTACCATCGTTGTTCGACCAGCCATCCTCATCGAAATCTGGACAGCCATATCGATCGAACACCGAACGTCCGTCATAGGTATCGCAGGCATCGATTGTGTCTGCAAAACCATCGTGTTCATAATCGTCACAACCTTGAATGAAGAAGTAAGAAATTCCTGAATCTGCGGGGCAATCGTCCGATAATGGTCCTGTCGGATTATCGCCGAACCCGTCCAAGTCGGTGTCGGCCCATTGCTCTCCAACGTTCGGCATGGCATCGAGGCGATCGAAGATGAGATCGCGATCGGAGTCTGAGTAGAGTCGAAGCATTTCAACATCCAAGTCTTGAGAATCAAAATATCCGATGACAATCGTTCCGTTGGAGTCGAGATTTGCCGAGAAATTGGCGTTTGTATAGACATTCTTCATTTCATGCGACGACCAGACTGAGCGGTCTTCGGACCGACCGTCGAGATGCATCGTATTGATGTTGAGTGTGTCAGTCCCAGGTGTTGTCGTCATCAGTATGACTCCTGGACCGTTGGAAACAAGTTGCCAAGCACCGCCTTCAGAGGACGTCGGATGGCCACCAAACGATGACCACGCGCCCGTACTGTTGCGCTCATGCAACGCATTCACCGATGCTTGCACAGCAAAGATCAGCGACGAGCCGTGCTGAGTACAGGCCAAATCATAACCATCGGTCTGACCGTTGGTTAGACCAAGTTGCTGCATTGAAACGTTCGTCCACAATTCCGTTGTAGCGTTTCGTTCGTGTGTCACGAGAATACCATTGGAATCAAGAGAGAGCAGAACAATTGTATTGCTTGAATCCATGCACATCGACAATTCAGCTGTTCCATCACTGAGGTTCCTCAATGGTGTTGAAACATCGTGGTCAATGTCCACAATATGCAATTCATGAATACCAGAGTTGTTGACGGTTGTTGCAACCAAGGTCGTACCGTTCGAAAGTTGGAGCGCAACGTGTTCCTTTCCGACAGCAAGCCCTGAATCCAGCTCAGTGGCCGTAGACCAACTGCTTCCGGATTTGATCAGATGTTCAATCTTGTCGAGATTCGCATCGCGATAGAGCACGTGCATGTCTGCACCTTCGAACCAAACGGTTGGGGATGATGTCAGATTTGAATTGGACAGGATTTCATTGGTATCCCATCCGCCTGAGCCACTCGAATCCTCGGTCGAATAGTACAACTTCTCAATCGTGTTGTGCGAATAGATGATGTGTAAATCACCATTCGAATCGATGGCTGAGGCGGGATATGTTCCAAAGTCATTGAACGTACGAATCTCCTGATGCAGCGAAGTCCAAGAGGTTGTGGAATGGTGAACGTAACCTGTTCCCTCTTCCAAGACAACCAGCTCGGGTTGACCAGAAGGTGTCACGTCGAACTGGAATTGGAATGGAGAGGGTGATGTAGCCAAGGTATCGGCGACCCATGAACCACCTGGTGAACCGTCCTCGACATGTTCAAGATGAACAAGTGAATGTGATGCAGAGGCGTTGAGTGAGAACATCATTGCAGTCTCACCACGATCCGATGTCGTCAGTTTCAATCCCGACATTTTCCCATCGAAGGTAAATTGACTCGTATCGAAATCTTGCTTGCTTACCGTGACCATGTCAATGCCGTAGGACGTACCTCGAGTGGCGTTTCTGGTTGAATAGACAAACTCGATTGCTCCATCAGCATTCGAATCGAATCCACCAACAGTGACGAGACCGAGGTGAACAGTAGGTGCACCTGTGCGAATGGTTTCAACCGCTGGAACGAATCCGTTCTGTGAACCGAGGTATAGATCGATTTGGCCTGAAGGAGTGTATGCCATTCCAGAACCAATGAATGTATCCATGTAGCCATCATCGTTCACGTCTCCAGCAGTCGCAAACATCCATCCGAATCGTTGATTTCCAGTCCCTTGACTCGTCCAATCTGGAGTCTCACTGAAGTTTTCAGACGTATTGCCCATGAAAAGATGGACTGTACCACTGTACAGTGGAGAATTTGGTGCTGAGAATTCCTGTACCAGAAGTTCGTCCATACCATCGTTGTTGATGTCATCAACGATCTCAACAACGTTTCCAAGTAGAGTCCCTTGTCCAAGCCGTTGAATGCTTTGATCGGGTGTCAAAGAGAAACCGTTCGATGATCCATAGAACAGTTCGATTGCAGAGAAACCGACAGGTGAGTCTTCATCACCAGAGTTTGAGACAACAAAGTCTCCATATCCATCTCCGTTGAGATCGCCCCCACTTGACATTGCCCGACCATAGAACGGTCCAGAGGTCGAAGCAGTGATGTTGTGTGACCAAGTCAAACCGTCGGTCGAACCTTGGAATACAGAAAGGCGCCCGTTCAATGCACCATCGGTCCAGTTGCCTTGTAAGGCAACGAGGTCATCGAATCCATCTCCGTTCATATCATCGATGAGTGAAACATCCTCACCCAGCATCTCTTCGTTGTTCCCAATCATGCTCCAGATCAAATCAAACTGAGTTTGATTCCATTCGTACAATGATAGAAGACCGTGGTTGAATTCATCCACTCTGCTCGTGTTGTCATAACCGGGCGAAGACAAGAGCAATTGCATGTTTCCATTCGACAAAAACTCACCAATTGCAATGCCTTGACCGTAGCGTTCTGCCGTTTGTGATCCACTGAGCACAACAGGAGTCGATGATGCAAGACCGTCAGCGCCTCCGAAAAGCACTACTACTCGCCCGTTGTTGTTCAATCCGCTATCTGAGGCTGCGGGTTGTGTGAAGACAACATCGTCAAACCCATCAGAATTCAAATCACCGTAGGAAGCGGAACCTTCTGCTACATCAGGATAGAGCTCGTAGGTGCTCATTGCTTGACTGGAGAGGCGACCTGTGGATTGATCTTCCAAACTCTTGAAGATTGAAAGTCCTGTTTGATCATCGGCAAATGATGTTGTTGCTACTTGCGCAAGTCCGTTGATGTCCAAATCAAGACCAATTGCGGTATGGAGAGATGCTTCTCGGGCAAGTATTTGTTCAGTGATTTGACTTCCATCAACTTGCAAACGGACGGCTTCACCGGTTCGTGTGTAAGCAATGTTTGCAACACCATTTGCATCCATTTTCAGTTCAAACTCTTGTCCCACAGGCCCGCTGTCAAGTAAACTGCTGTACCAACGTAATCCGCTGTTGTTGACCTGCCACAATTCTCCTGAAGTCGTCCTAACTACAGCAAATTCGTTCCCAGTATCGGTCAATCGAACAACCATTGAATCCGGATAGAAATCCTCGATGATGGTTCGTTTCAACCATGTATCTGATGAGTAGACCTGTCCTTGGAACGCAAATCGAGCCATTGACAAATTTGCTCCATCTCCATAAATCGCCAGCGGACGATAGGACGAATCGACGACTACGGAACAACCAATGATTCCCAACGAAGTATCGACAGTATCGATGATCGATTCGGAGAAGACTCCTGTTGATGTGTAAGTTCCCATTCGAACCTCACCTTGCGCATTCATCCAACAAACGTAACTTGAGCCATTCTCTGCAACATAAACACTCGGTGGGCTCAACTCACCAGCTGTACCAGAAACAAGCACCTCACTCATCCACATGTCAATGGAGGAATCTGGCCGTACGAGCAGTTCGGTCATTCCTTCAATGTCGATGGTTTGACCTGCGAGGTCATGACCGTGCTCAAGATTGGTTGGAAGTGTGTATTCGATGACCGATTCATCCGCCAAAACAGGTGTACTGGTCATCGATTGAGAGGCAATTGGAGCCATCAATTGGACCAGCATAAGCAGAACAAGTCCGGTTGCGAGAACCGATTTGAAAAGCATCCGCCGCCCGCGCATGAACTTCTTAGAACACTCAACGTTCTAAACCATTGTCAGCCTCTGAGTTCTTTCTGATCGATTCGAGACAACCCATGATGTCAAGAATTAGCCCTCTATGGAGCGTACATGGCTCGTGTTCTTATCGTTGCAAATGGAGAGTGGCCACAATCGTTTGATGTTGAGGAAAACATCTCACAATTCTCGGTTCTTGTCGCTCTCGATGGTGCCACAAACCGATTGATTGAGTTAAATATTATTCCAGATGTTGTCATCGGAGATCTCGACAGTATTCATCCAGACGTATTGGAACAGTGCAACATGAACGGAACTCAAATTGTTCATGATTCAAATCAGGAACTAAGCGACATCTCCAAAGGACTCGGTTGGGTAAAGCAACATTATCCTGATTCACACTCTTCGGTCGTCGGAGTTGAAATTGGGCGGTATGACCACCATTTAGCAGCCTATTCTGCCTTGTTTGAATGCAAAAGTTCTGCCGTCATCCTTCTCGATGGTTGGAAGGCACAACGGGTTGAATCGACTCCACGAGAGATTGAGATTCAACCAGGCAAACTTGTCAGTTTAATTCCATTTGGTACTGCTTCAGGTGTTCATCTTAATGGATGCAAATATCCACTCAACCATGAGTCGTTGTCATCAGGAACGCGTGGCGTATCAAACGAAGCTGTTGATTCGGTCATTACCGTTTCAGTTGAATCTGGAGATTTATTGTTACTCGTCCAAGGGTGAGGGGGGTAACCCAGACCGGATGAATGCACTATAATCACTCTCTCCATCCCATTCTTTTGCATGTATATCAATTCGAGCGCGCTCCATGGTTGCATCCAACCCACCCCAATTCTCAATCAAATTCAATTTCAATGCTGCCTTGGGCGTATAACCGGGTAGGAAATTACGCCAAAGGAATGGGATTCTTCCTGGCGTAACTGTGTTGACTGCCTTTACAATTGACGTGTTGCAGGTCTTGAAGAGAGTGTGATAGAATTCAGGACGGTCGGCTAATTGGTTCAAACGATGGGCCATTTGAACGATCATTTGCCGTTCTTTATCTGGAGGTGTGATTACACGATACATCGAGACAATGTTGTTTCGTGCATGCGTTCGTAACTGGGTCACATCTCGCTCGAAACCTACGAGCAAATACATCTCATACGACCGCCATAAGCCCGTCCATGGATGGTATCTTTTTCCCCGCTCACGTCGAGTTTCAAAAGAGAATGAGAGACATGTTCCATCTGAAAATTCGAACGTGAGGTACGTATGTGACATCCCCCTGAAGGAATGGAATTGGTCCACAATAAACCAAATGTGCTTAACTTTGGATGAATCAACCTTGACTTCATCAGCCCATTTCTCATCTCGATCTTTCGTCGTACGCCAGTGGAAATCTCGAACGTTTCGGAAGGTGATGAGTGAGTCATTGAACACGGCGGACGGCGTATGCTCACAGTCCGCAGCCCAATCTGCATGCAACTTCGGCTGCCGTGGGCGAACTCGAGTCCACCAGATCCATATCCCATTGAGAACCAACAGAACAAGGATTCCAGCCAGTGCGAGAAGTACGTACAACATCCAATCAGGCATCGCATTCACCATCGTTGCCAAATGTTGTAGGTCGTATCCCACCAGTCAAGCGAACCGTCAGGATGCTTACGCCACAATTGGCCTTCATCATCAACAATCGTCGGTAATCCTTCAGAATCGGGTGAACCATCGTTGAGAATCTGTGGTGCTGGTCCGAGTTCCGGTAACGTCAGAAGTTCGTCGTCCTCACGGATTCGAACCAAAAGAACGAACGCAACGATGCCAACGATCAACCCCAGAACAGAAATGGTGTACCAGCCTACAGCTTCTGTTTCAGTTTCTTCGCCAAAGGATTGACTTGGGAGTGCTTCTTGTTCTTCTGCGGACAACTCGGCGGCTGGTAATCGAACGATGTTGACCGCTTGCGTACTCGCAATGTTCTCCAAATTGGTTACTTTGAGCACGACGAGGTGAACACCTGCAGGAAGGCTGGAACAATCGTAGACCGCTCCCTCAGTAATCGTAGAGGTGGTCGAGACATCCCATTCTTTCGTGTATGGCGCAAAGTCTTCATTCGGATTGGTCGGCTGAATTGCAATTAAGCAGGACCGATCGGTTGTTTGTCCATCTCCATTGACAACCAACTCGAAGGTCGGAGCAGGTCGATTTTCGATGGTGAGATTCAACGATGTTTCAGCAGTCTGTCCAAGTTCGTTGCGATAGGTCTCACGTAGCGAATATTCTCCTGCTGGCCAACCTGAACAATCAATATTGGTGGCGTTGTCCAATACGATGAACGGTGCGCCGGTAAACGTAAGCGTACCCAACGCCCCGTAACGAGGACCTGTCTCATCTGCAAACATACGGTTTATTTCACAATTTGAACCGGTTTGTAGATTGTTTTGACCAATGAATTGAAGCGATAGCATCGGTGTTTGCAAGGCAGGAACCATTTCGTACGTCGGCAACGTGATTGATGAAATTTCAGCACCATTCATGTCATAAAATCCGAGTACGAGATCATGGGAGCCTCGCGACCATGCATCGTAGGTCAGACTTGCATTGGTTTGTCCAACGATTTCAATTGTCGTCGATTCGACCACCTCTCGATCATTGTGTGTCGCGATTAAGCGCACATCAACAATGGTTGACTCGATTGTGGAATTGAGGATGACCACTACGCGAACTGCATCGACATCACCATCTTGGTTGAGATCGAGCGTATCGTTTCGAAGAGCAACCATCGTAATTCCGGCCTCTTCCAAACCAATATCCGATTCAGCACTGACGTTCATCGCTCCAAGAAGAGGGAGGACGAAGAGGAGAGCAAGGAAGAATGTTCGCTTACGCATCCTGGTCACCTCCTGGCGGCGGTGGAAGAGGTATCGCCAAGTCAGGCAATGCTACGACATTCGGGTCAGGCAGAATTGCAGGAATGTTTTCTGCGCCACCCATACCCAAGAGTTCCTCTGTGAGCATCTTCTCGTCTTCCGGACGCATCATCCTGGCGACAAGGGCGAGTGAAGCCCCAAGAATGAACGAAATTCCCACGATGAGGTACGTCAGCCATGACGCAGCAGGATCTTCTCCCATGATTGCGAGGGCTGCATTCCATTCTCCATATTCATTGGACCACCCATCTCCATTGTTGTCTTCACAACCTTGCAGGTCTCGAAGTGAGGTACCAAAAAGCTCGGGGCAATCATCACGAAGTGCTCCAAGTGGAACATCTCCAAATCCATCTCCATCGCTGTCTTTCCACTGCAACGCTTCGGTAGGGAATGCGTCACCCAAACCATAGGGATGGGCGTCCCAATCATCGGTCGGATCCGACCATCCATCACCGTCGGTATCTCGACAGCCAAGTCGATCAAGAATGGATGTTCCACGAATGGTTGGACATGCATCTGCCTCATTCCCATCCGCTTCGTCTCCATATCCATCACCGTCAGTATCACGCCATTGGGTTGGTTCATGAATAAACGCATCTCCGAGATTCGACCATCCATCACCGTCGGTATCAGGACAGCCCCAACGATCCCCTCCTGAACTTGGCCCTACAGAGGTCCCCGGCTGTGAAGGGCAAACATCAGCCGTGGTTCCAGACGGGTTGTCTCCTCGTCCATCACCGTCTCGATCGTGCCATTGAGTTGGGTCTTGTGGCCATGCATCGCCCGTACCACCCGGACTCGCAAGCCAGTACGGTGTTGGATCAGACCAGCCGTCTTCATCCGAATCTGGACAACCCCATCGGTCAAAGGTCGACATTCCGTACGTTGTTCGACAACCATCACCCCTAAAGGCAAGGCGCCAAGCAAGACCATCGAAATATTCCGTATTATCGCCGAATCCGTCGTTGTCTGTATCGTACCACTGGGACGGATCATTCGGGAAAGCATCTGCAAATCCTTGTGGATGAGAAATCCAATCGTCGCTTGGGTCAGAGTATCCATCTTTGTCAACGTCTCGGCAACCAAGTCGGTCAAATCTTGAAATCCAACCGCTTTCGACCTCTTCGGCGTTTGAATCAACACAAACGTCTCCTTCAAAGCCACTGAGATTGTCTCCATAACCGTCTCCATCAGTATCACGATATTGGCTTGGAACAATCGGGAAGTCATCGACCTGAGTCGCTCCATAGGTTTGGTTATCGCCCCAACCGTCCGCATCCGTATCTCTGAATTGGGTAGGGTTGTCTGGGAAATCATCGATGAGGCGTGCTCCTTCAGATTGATTGTCTCCATACCCATCAAAATCTCGGTCTCGCCACTGTGTTGGCTCAAACGGGAATGCGTCAGCACCTTCAGCAGAGGACCAGTTTTCGCCAGGGTCTGACCACGCATCACCATCGGCATCAGGACAACCGTATCGGTCTGCGAATGAATTGCCAAGAATAAATGGACAAGCATCTGGTTGGTAGGCCACATCGAGCCATTGCCCTATTCCCCACTCAACGTGCGATTGATTCCACATGGGGTCATCCCAGTTGTCACCGTAGCCGTCACCATCGGTATCCTGCCATTGGGTCAGTTCGAATGGAAAAGCATCTGCCAAACCGTCTGGATGGGCAAACCAAGGCTCCAGCCCATTCAATCCTCCTGGGTCTGCATCGGAGTAGGAATCTCCATCCGAATCGATGCAACCATATCGATCTGAAGTACTGTATCCTCGACTATCTGGGCAGTGGTCTGGCTGGTTGCCGAGAATGTTATCGCCGTAGCCATCAAAGTCTCGGTCACGCCATTGTGTGGAATCGGACTCAAACGCATCCGCTCCGTTTTGGACGTCCCACCCAGAATCGGTATCGGACCAACCATCTGAATCCGAATCGATGCAACCCTTACGGTCATTGGTTGATGTTCCAACGATAAGATCGCAATCATCATCAGAATCCACAAAGCCGTCCTCGTCGGTATCTCGATCGGTTTTGTCGATGGCTGCCAACAATGTGTAGTCAAATCCATCGTTGCACCATGAGTTCTTTGCTTTGATTTTGACATAGACAGAGCCTGCTTGTGACATTGTTTTGGAAAGTGTGCCCGAGGGGTTGTCATCGCTTCGGCCCATCGTTGCGATTTGAGAACCTGATTCATCGTGCATTGAGTAGTCGCCTTCCCAGCCATCTCCAGGACACCACCAAGCCGCATTACTCATTGAACCCGAGAAGGTGATGCTGACGATGTCACCCTTGTATGCATTAATTCGCCACCAATCGGTCCCATCATTCGGAGAGCACCCATCAGGATCGCAGACATACCCGTTCGATGAAACGCCGTCTGTAAGCAGATTGGATGCGGACTGCGAATCGTCGGCTTGCACTGCTGGGGCCATTGAAAGCAGCATCAGGGCAAACATGCCAATAGCAATGCTACGCCCGAGCATGTTTGTCCATGACACATACTGGTTAAGAATAAAGCGACGATTAGTTGAACCGACCCAAAGCGTCGCGAAGCGCTGATTCAAGGGTTTCATGCTCAAATTTGTAGCCAAAATCTAACAATCGCTGAGGGTGAACTTTCTGCCCATCAAGAATGAGCGATTTACCCATCTCTCCAAAGAGGATCTTCATCACAAAGCCTGGAGCAGGAGCAAAAGCAGGCCGTCGCAAAACCTTCCCGAGCGTCTTTGCAAATTGTTTCTGTGTCACCGGATTGGGTGCAGTAAGGTTGACCACGCCACTCGCATCATCATGATTCATCAGGTAATGGATGGCATAGATTTGATCGTCCAATGAAATCCACGATTGCCACTGACGTCCGCCTCCTATCGGGCCCATTGCGCCGAGTTTTGCAGGTAAGAGAATTTGCTGAAGCATACCGCCTGCAGCCGTCGTAACAATTCCAGTTCGCATTCGAATCGTCCGTATTCCAGCATCTGTTGCTGGTTGGGTTGCATCCTCCCATTTCTTGCAGATTGTTGCAAGAAATCCGTCACCGATGCTGCTGTTTTCATCAAGTTCCTCGTCACCGCGATTGTCGTAAAATCCAACAGCTGAAGAACACATGAACAGCGAAGGTGGATGCTCCAAACTGGCCAACGTATTGGCGAGATGACGTGTCGGGATTTCGCGACTCTCAGCAATGAGCTTCTTTCGTTTCTTACTCCAACGCTTGTCGCCAATTCCAGCCCCTGCTAAGTGGATGATGACATCAAAGTTTTCGAATGAACCCTCGAGAAGTTCACCGGTTCTATCGTCCCATTTGACAACCTTTGTAGGGTCTTGGTCAGCATGAAGACGTGTCGTTGGACGAATCAATCGGTGAACATCATGGCCATCCGTTTCGAGGAAGGCACCAAGTTGGGTTCCAATCAAGCCCGTTGAACCGCTGATGAGAATACGCTTACGCGGCGCATCTTTGAACATCTGTTGTCGGTTAAGGTCTGCGAGGATTCGACGTGAACGATGTTTGAACATCTGTCGTACGCGAGGCATGACCATAACTGGGGCACCGATTCGGGTGAAAAAGTGGAACGGAAGTTTCCAATCGATACGATCTTCAATCTGCATTTCCGTATCACCACCTTCGATGAACTTGTGCGTGTGGTTCCAACGACCAAAAGGACCTTTCACCATGTTATCGCAAAATTGTTCACCCTCGATATAACTGTGATGTTTTGCAACCCACTTCTGAGGGACAATTCCTATCGACATTCTGAACGATGTGACTGCGCCGTCCTTAATGCCGCCCACCTCAACAGGTCGGATTCCTTCCCAATCAGGCATGATTCGACGCACAGCGCCGGGTCGGGCATGCCAGTTCCATACAGTTTCGCGTGAGAATGGGAAGGTTGCAGTGTGTTCGTAGATTGGCATACGCGTCACTTTTGTTAGGAATCTGCGTATTTTCGTATATAATCCTCAGTTTTGAACTTGCGTTGTGTCGAAGCGGAGGTCATGTACCGGACCTTGCCGAAGACAGATCGTTCGAACCAACCTCGGTCGAATCGACCGAAAATCCAGAAGATTCCTGTGTAGGAGTTTGGATCGCGACCATCAAGAGCCCATCGATCGTTAAGTTGGATGAGCCACTCACAAGCAGTCTCTGGGTCAGGGCACCACTCGAGGACTTTCTTGCCCCATAGCATTCGCAGGTAGTTGTGAATGATTCCTTCTTTTCTGAGTTGCATTTGTGCTGCGTTCCAAAGCGGGTCGTGGGTTTGGGCATCTTCCAATTGCTCAAAGGTATAGATGTATGGACGCTCATCGTTCGAGTGTTCTTCAAGGGTGTTCTTGGCCCATTCGGGGAGCGTTTGATACGAGGTGTGGCTGGGATGTTCGTAACAGTAGATGAACCCAAGTTCTCGCCATGTGATTACTTGGTCGAGGAAGGCTTCAGCACCTTCGCTCATGCCCCACCAGCCAGCACGTCGGCCGTTGTGTGGCGGTGTAATTTTCATTGGGTTCCATCGTTGTGATTCCAAGACTTCGTGCACAACCTCGAATGAGGAGATGTGACCATAGTGAAGCCATGGTGAAAGACCGCTCCCCCCATGGCGTTCAGGATGGTTGCGATCAATATGGTATGATTCGAGTCTCTGTTCGATAAATTTCTTCAATTCCGTTCGAGCGGTTACAGAACCCCCTCGGCGATTGTCGACAGGAGGAACGTCGTGGTCGATGTCGAGAACTTCAAGTGCTTCTCGTCCTTCTCGTGATGCTTCAGAGACTCTCCAAATGAATTCCAAAGGCGTAAGAGGTACATCAACACTGTCGAAACACTGGGCGACGATGTGATTGCCATTTGGTACATCGTTCAAATGCTTCAGTGGTTCAGATTGCGGAGGGTCTGAAATGAAGTTCAATACGTTTTGGTGGATGTATCTACGGAACGAGTGTGCTGTTGAGAAAGAGCGTTCTGGGGCTCGCAACGGAATAATACCGTTGCTGTCGATGCATCGAACGGAGCATTCAACCAGTTTCTTAGCCCGTTTTGCGACGTCACGAGGCATGTAGGTTGGGAAATCGTCGATGACAACAGCGATGGCGTTTGTTGAGAACGATTTCAACAAACCTCCAGCCTGTGCTTTTTTGGTTTCAACGTAAGGTACGTACGTGACTGCACTTGATTCAAACAAATTTCGATTGTCCATCATGCCTTGAAGGACGAAGGTGTGGATACGATCGTTCGCCCATCGATGTCCCAATGCCAGGCATTCGACAACGATCAGTGGTGCGTTGTGTTCGTTAGCAAGTTCAATGGCATGATCAAGTGCGTGATTCCAGCGTGCCCTACGTGAACTGGTCATCCAATAGACGACGTGCGTGCCGTCAGGATTCAATGGTTTGTCGTTTGCGTCAATTCGGCGAACGTCGATCACAGTACCACCTCATCCGAGAGGGTCTCACGTCCGTCGCTGAATACAAGATGGTAGGGACGATTGGATTCTGAGCTGAGGTCAATGAGAGGGAGGGGAGTGTTCTTTAGTGCAACTTCTGCGAATCCACGCATAGCAGCAGATACCCACTCAAGTTGATCAAAAGCCTGAGGTGAAAAAAACTGTGCGTTGGCTATTTCATCTTCTTGTGGAAGGATGTCCAATGTGGTTGGTTCAATTTTGTAGCAGATGAAGAGACCAACGCCTCGTTGCGTTTTGGTGGTTCGTAGACCGAGGAATCCGGAGATATCACCGCTGATGTTGGTTTCTTCTCGCAACTCTCGCAGAACTGCGTGTTCAATGGATTCATCGGGTTCAACGTAGCCTTTGGGCAGACCCCAGCATCCTGCATAGGGGCCCTTGGCCTCCTGAACCAAGAGAATCTGGGATTCTGAGACTACTGCCGCAGCCACACCCACGTCAAAACTTCCAGTCACGCTATATCTTGCAGAGACCGAGTATTTGAAGAACCGTTTAGAAAAAAAGCACAATGTGTAATGTTAAGAAACAGTCCTTTATACCTACAACGTCGTTATGGTGTAGCATGAAGGTACAACCTGACCAAGAATATACTGCCGTCCCAGCAGATGCTAAGCTCCCCACGAAATACGGGGACTTCCGCATACGTTCCTATGTCGACCCGAACGACGGATCGGAACACGCAGCCATCTACTATGGTGACATGAACGACCAAACGCCCCCGCTCGTCCGCGTCCACTCCGAATGCCTCACCGGTGATGCCCTCGGAAGTCTACGGTGCGACTGCGGGCCGCAACTCCAACACGCCCTGAAAACAATCCAAAAGGAAGGACGAGGAATTGTTCTCTACCTCCGACAGGAAGGACGAGGCATCGGGCTCTTCGCCAAAATGCAAGCATACAACTTGCAAGACCGAGGTCTCGATACCCTCGATGCAAACCTGGCGCTCAACTTACCTGCTGATGGTCGTGACTACAAAATCGCAGCCCACATCCTCACGGACATCGGGTACGACACTGTTCGTCTCATGACCAACAACCCAGATAAAGTCGAACAACTCGAAAAGCACGGTATTACCGTCGCAGCTCGCGTTGAACACAAAGCGGGAATATGTTCAGAAAACAAGGACTATTTGCGAACGAAAGCCATGCGGATGCGCCACATTTTGCCAATTTGAGGGTGATGCATATGGGAGAAGTCATTTTGACAGCGGAGCGCCTCTCACATGCAGAGGCGAAGAAAGTGAGCAAGGATTTAATCGGCGAAATCGCCCCTGATTTTGCTCTAACTGACGACGCAGGCAACGTTTTTGATAGCAAAACACTCGATGGATCGTGGAGGATTCTCTTCTTCTACGCCAAAGACGGCTCACCAACCTGCAAGCGTGGATGTTTGACCTTCAAGGAACAACACGATTTGTTTGTTTCTGCCGGATGTCAAGTTGTTGGTATCGGCGAAGGTACGAGTGAATCTCACGCTAAGTTCAAGAAGGAAATCGGTGGGCTTCCATTCCCATTGTTGGCCGACCCAGAGCGTGAGGTTGCTGACAAGTTTCTGGTACCTGTCCATTTGGGAATTTTCCCGGCAAAGTCCAGCTTCTTGATAGGTCCGGACAATCGAATCCACCATGTGTACGACTGGTTGTTTAGACCACGAAGGCACGTTGCCCGAATTCTCAAGAGTCTCTCATCTGTTACTGGGGGATCCAACTGATGTGGGATAGTCTTCTCAACGAGGCTGGTCTCACTGAACGTGAGGTCCGCTCGATCATGGTGTTGGGTAACAACCCAAACATGCGTGCCAGCGAACTAGCAAAAGAGTTGCAAACCACTCGTCTTGATGCATACAACAGCCTCTCTCGTCTGCAAGAGATGGGCATTGTTACTGCCACTGCCGACCGACCAATGCTGTTCTCAAGCCTTCGAGTCGATGAAGCATTGCAACACATCATCGAGATGCGTCGACGCCAACTCGACAATTTAGAAGAAGGATTCAATGAACTGTCCAAAGGCATCACCGAAGCTAACGCTTCCTACGAAGCAAACCGACGACAGAGAGACGAGCCTCGCTTCGCTGTACTCAAGGAACGAAGTCACATCTATCGTCGTCTTGAGCGAATGGCTGAAGATACAGAGGAACGACTTGTTCTCTTGCTTGGACGATATGGAATTCTCCATCTTTGCCGCAGTGAAGCGCTTGAAACCGTTAACTCTGTCGCTGAGAAAGGTGTTGTTGTCCAAGTCATTGCACAACTGGACCGACGGACAACACGATTCTTCCAGAAACTGCATGATTCGATCGAAATCAAGCATTCCGACGACCTTGATTCCCAAGGGTTCCTTCAGGATTGTACCCACGTTGTTCAATTCCTCAACATCGAAGAAAACCCTGTTGGTCGTGGAAAGGAAGATGCCGCCCTTGTTATCGAAAGCGAACCGTTTGCAAAGGCACAAGAGAACCTCATCGATACGATTTGGGAAGATGCTGTTCAGTTTGAAGTTGCTGAAGCACGATTTTCAAAGGGTCGAATTCATGACCCGCTCCGACTCACTATCGGCGAAGGTTCATTCTTGGACTCGTTGGTAGGGGCACTTGGAGTGGACGACCTGCCAGAACATGACACACCATTCGATCCTGACGCTTTCCTCGCTGCTGGAACTGAAGTCAACCAAGCGCGGCAGGAGTTAACCAAAGGCCGACTCTCAAATCTGAAGATTCTCGGCATTGACTTGGCTCGAATGCTGCGTCAAGTTGGGAACCGTGTTGGACACGAACTTGCTTTCTCACTCAGAACAATCGAAAATCACGTCGAATTCCTGGATGAGATGATGGATTGGTGGGAATTTGCTGGACTTGGCCGTCTTGAATACGGAATTGATCCGGTATTCCACGTACAGGTCGGGCTCGATCACCCTCCAAGCGAAGATCCAGATGTTCTACCAATGTGGGAACTTGATGACGGAATTATTGAAGGAGCACTCATGACTCGTTTCCCGAAAGATGGGAACGTGAACGTTCGCCGGTTCGATGGTACAGGGGAGTCAGATGACCTCTGGCGCTACCATATCATCATGAACAATGAAGAACAACCAGCGGAACCATCGGCATGATGGACCTCAGTCTGAACACAATAACAATACTCGTCGTCTTCAGTTACGTTACGATTGCTTGGCTCAAAACAGTCTCTTCCGGCAACGTTACTGTCATGGATGTTTTGTGGGGGATGGGGTTCGTTTTCATATCATGGACTCGATTCCTACTCGCCGATTCATACAACCTTGCGGCTTTGTTCTGTCTTGCCTGTGTCAGCATATGGGGACTCAGACTCGGTATTGTACTGCATCAGCGAACCAAGAACCGTGGCGAAGACCCCCGATACGTGCGTATGCGTGAAAGTGCAGGTGACAACTGGTGGTGGATCAGTTTCCTCCAAGTGTTCGTTCTTCAAGGCGCCCTTCTTCTCATCGTTGCACTTCCAATCTTTGCGCTGATTCCCGAAGAATCTGAGACAATTGAATGGAATGTGACATCGATTCTCCTCTCTGTCATTTGTCTAATCGGCTTTACTATTGGTCTACTCCTCGAACACAAAGCCGACATGGAATTGAAAAAATATCGTGCTAAACACGGCCCTGGACACCTCAAAACGGATGGTATGTTTTCAGTCACTCGCCACCCAAACCACTTGGGAGAGGCAATCTTGTGGTGGTCAATTGGTGGTTTTGCTGTCGTGATTGGAGGCACTGCAGCGCTTCCAGTTCTCATCGGACCGTTCATTCTCACCCTGCTGCTGCGCTACGTTAGCGGTGTCAAGATGTCAGAGGTTGATTTGCAGGAACGCGAGGGTTTCCAAGAATGGGTTTCAACAACCCCAGCTTTGTTTGCTAACCCAGTCAAAGCACTCTTGAAGAAAAACGCCGATTGATAAATGAAAGGGGGATTTTCTAACTATGCGCCTTCTGACGTTTGCACGTTTTATTCGTATGATTACGAAAGATGGGCCAGCTGATCTTGACAAAATTCAGAACATGGGATTGCTTGCTGTCAAACTCACTCAAATCTTCGCCTTACGCCCTGATTTACTTTCAGAAGAGAAATGCCATCAACTCCAATCGTTGTATCAACGGGCCAACTCGATACCACGAGAAGATTCAATGAAGTTACTTCAAGACCGAGCTCCTTCTGGATTCCTCGATGCATTTGAGTCGTTTGAAGAAGAACCCTTTGCAGCAGCGAGCATTGGCCAAGTCCATCGAGGCGTGCTCAAAGACGGAAGCGAAGTCGTTGTCAAACTCATCAAGGCGGACTTTGAAAAATCATTCAGGAAAGACGTTACTCGAATGCGCCGATGGCTTCGAATCGGTCTTTTCTTGAATCCTCGATTGCGGAAAGTTGGAAATCCTGTCGGCTTGCTCCAACACGTCGAAGATTACACATTGAGAGAACTCGATCTTCGAAATGAAATCCAAGGTGCTGAACTGCTTCAAGCCAAAGCCAAAGAAGTCGAGCATCAATTTCCGATGCCTTTGTTGAGATTCCCCAAGGTGTGGCCGGAGTTATCCAACCGTCACGTCCTAGTTATGGAGCACATCAAAGCACCGACGCTTGAATCACGCCTGTCGGACAACAACCTCTCATGGGATGATTTGTTGCAACTCTTCCGCATTCATGGAGCCTACATGTTCGGTATAGGAACCTTCCATGGCGATCTTCATCCAGGCAACGCAATGGTCGATGATGATGGAATGTTCACCTTCATTGACACAGGAGCAATTTCTCATGCTCCCGAAAGCGTTCGATCAGCACTGTTTGGATTCTTCTACTACCTCGCAAAAGGGAAACTTGAGGAGGCATTCGAAGCCATGCTTACGATGGCTGATACACCTCCAACTGGGGAAGCAAAGGCACGCTACATGCGTGAAATGCATGAAATATACGACGGCTTTGTTGGTAAATCTGTGAGCGAAGTCAGCCTCACCCAGCAGATGATGAAAACGGTCAGAATCGCGGTTCTTGCCGGATGCCGATTCGGTGAAGAGGCCTTCCCAATCATCAGGTCATTGATGTACATGGATGGTATGGTTTTACGAGGACATCCTGATGTTGACCTCATCTCGTCAATGGGTCCGTACCTTGATGAGTTTGCATCGATCGTGGAGCTGCCTTACTCGGGAGATTCTGGTTCACAAAAAGCATCGACGGCAGCCTTCTGGGAAGGGAATTTGAAGCCTACTGACTAGTGGAACAAAACGTCGCTTTATAAGCCGTATCTCGTTGGTCAAATTATGACTAACCACAACGCACCAACCGCCATCATCGTTGGCTCAGGACCTGGCGGTCTTGCCTCTGCACTTTTGCTCGCCCACTCCGGGGTAAAAGTCACTGTACTCGAGAAGGCTGATGCTGTCGGTGGACGCACAAGGCTGTTCACGAAAGACGGTTACACCTTTGATCGTGGACCAACCTTCTTCCATTACCCTGAAGTCATCGAAGAAATTTTTCAAGCCATAGGTCGCGACGCACACAAGGAACTTGGATTGATGCCATTGGACCCCATGTATCGTCTCGTCTTTGGCGCTGGTGGCCACATCGATGCCACAAGTAATCTCGAAGAAATGACAGAACGAATCCGAGAACTTGCTGGCGATAAGAATGCTGACGGATTCAAAAACTACGTGAAGCAAAACCGTAGGAAATTGGATCTCAGCAAAAAATGCCTGCAAACTCCGTGGAGAAGTCCACTGGACATTTTCTCCAAGCGTGCCTTGCGAGTGGCATCCGTGCTCAAGCCTTGGGCCAGCGTTGCTGGCGATCTTGGCAGACACTTCGACGATGAACGCATCAGACTCGCTATGTCATTCCAAACGAAGTATCTGGGAATGAGTCCATTCCACGCACCATCGCTGTTCACCATTCTCGCCTTCCTTGAATACGAGCATGGAATCTTCCACGCCAAAGGTGGCTTGGGGAGTATCACGGCTCGAATGGGAGAGATTGCCGAAGAGATGGGTGTCGATATCCGACTCAGCACCCCTGTTAAGTCCCTCATCTACGAAGGAAAAACCGTCACAGGTGTCCGTATCGATGATGGCGAAATGATGGCTGACAGGGTGGTTGTCAACGCTGACTTTGCCCACGCAATGACGACCCTCGTTCCCAACGAGAAGCGAAAGAAATGGTCCGACAAGAAATTGCAAAAGAAGGGCTATTCCTGTTCGACCTTCATGCTGTATCTTGGTGTTGACAAACAATATGATTTGCCGCATCACCAAATTTACGCATCCTCAGAATACGAAAACAACCTCAAGGACATCACAAACCATCGTTTGACATGGGAGGATCCATCCGTTTACGTCCAGAATGCTTCAATCACTGACGACTCACTCGCTCCTGAAGGACATTCAACCGTGTACGTGCTCGTCCCAGTACCAAACCAACACGAAAGCATCGTTTGGGATGACATTAAAGGAGATTTCAGAGAAATTGTCGTCAAGCAACTCGCAAAACTTGGCTACGATGATATCGGCGACCACATCGTTTCAGAGACCGTCATTACACCAGATGACTGGGGTGCATCAGACATCTATCGTGGCGCTGTCTTCAATCTCACACACGATCTCAAACAAATGCTATGGCGACGCCCTCACAACCGGTTTGAAGAAGCCAACAACCTCTACATTGTTGGAGGCGGAACCCATCCTGGAAGTGGCCTACCTACCATCTTTGAAAGCGCCCGTATCAGCAGCAAATTGGTGCTTGATGACCTTGGAATTGATCCTGATTGGAATGGTGTCGATACCTGGTTTGAAGGAATTCGACGTTCACCTCGTGGACGACAAGCTCAGCGAAGAGTGACGGCAGCAAAAGAAACCGGCACACCAACCAACGCTTGAGGGAACAACGTGCGTTTCGTCGCTCTCGTCCTCATCCTGATGCTTTCGGGATGTCTAGAGCCGACCGCTGAAGACGGTCGCGTTTTTGCTGTGGAAACACTCGATAGAAGCGAAGACGCCGGTCCAATGTACTCAATGAAAGACAACCTAAGCGAAGGACCCGTGCTGGTACTTTTCATCGGAGTAGGTTGTATTGGATGTAAAGATTGGACCGATGACTTGCGAGAACATCATGAGGACTGGATGGCACAGGATCCGCCCTTGCAGATCGTTTCTGTTGAACGATACCTACGATTTGAAACCAAAGAAGACGTTGCTGAAGAATTCGGTTCACCTGAAAGCAACCACTACACGCCATGGCCAATTGCTCTTCCAACCGAAGACGATTCGATTCAGCGGATTGAAGATCAAACCAATCTTAGCCAGTCGATCTTCGAATACTATGGTCTACCTGGAACGCCTGAGCTGTTTCTCATCGATCAGGACGGTCTAATACGATGGGAGAGTACCACCTATTATCCAACTGAAAACTCGATAGAAGAAATCGAAAACGCCTACAAAACGGTGATTTGATGGTCGAGACAATGCTTCTCGTAGCATTCTTGACCGCCTCGCTATGGGTTGGACCGTTCTGGATGCTGATGTTGCTTCAGCCCTACGCTGAGCGAACAAAAAAGTGGATGAATGGACCATGGTTTGTCCTTGGCCCACTGATCGCTTACCTTGTCGTCCTCGCCATGAATATGGGCGCATTAAACGATATGATGGCTGACAGAACACTTCAAGGAATCGTCTCTGGTCTTGCGAATGTCCTCGGTACGGAAGAGGGAGCTGTGTTGGCTTGGACGCATTTTGTTATCGGAGATATCATCGTCACTCGATGGATTTGGAAGCGTAGTGTTGAGACAGAAATCAACAAAACACTCGTACAAGTGGCTATCTTGTTCGGCGTCATGTTGATGCCGGTCGGATTGGCCATACACTTCCTCACCATGCAAATGAACAAGGAAAACAACACGCATTCATAACTGAAAGAATTGGAGGTATACTTATGAACAAAGCAGATTCCATAGAAGAAGCATTTCTCGAATGCGAGGAAATCTGTCGACGATCCTCATCCACGTTCTTTGCCAGTTTCTCTGCACTGTCCTACCAAAAGCGGCGAGCTGTCCACGCAGTCTATGCCTTGTGCCGATATCTTGACGACATTGCAGATGGTGACTCCCATCCGGTTGTTCAAGAAACCGAAGCCCTCAACAACCTCGTCGACGAGCGTGACAACCTCCTGCAAAGCATACATCAGACTTCGATGAACAATTCCATCGAAGAACATCGGTATCGATTAATGGCGTTGGTTGACGCTAAAGAGCGACTTACCCGTCTGTACCAAGGCGACGAGACTGCAACACAAGGAGAAGCTATTTTCATTGCTATCAATGAGGTCTTCAAGCAATTCCCAGTCCGACTCACTGATTTTGAGACCATCATTGAAGGCATGGAAGATGATTTGTTTGAAGTTCGTCACAAGACGTGGGACGAAGTTCGAGCCTACTGTTACAAGGTTGCATCTGCTGTAGGTCTTGTCTTGATTGAAATCTATGGTTGTGAAGATGCTGGAGCCAGAATTCATGCCATCGACATGGGTATTCAATTGCAAATGATCAACATTTTGCGTGATGTTTCAGAAGATTATCGAAGCGGACGAATCTATCTTCCAGTCAATGTACTAAGCGAATACAACATCGAAGTTTCTGAACTTGGTAACACCGATTTTGGTACGAATCGCCGTTGGAAATCCTTCGTCAAAGAATACATTGAAGTCGTTCGAAGACATCAAGAATCTGCCCAGCATCTGTTTGAATACCTTGACTCAAAGTCTCGATTGCAACCTCAACTTATGTGTGAAGCATACGATGCAATCTTCCACGAGATTGTACGCCGTTCTGGCGATGTCTTCAGCAAACGGCCAAGCCTATCCAAGTGGAGAAAGATTCGTCTCGCAGCCAAACTCTCAATCCGTCGCCTACGAGCACGATGGTCATAATCGTTTGACCGTATAGGCAATGCATTCAAACGCTCATGACCTTTCGACATAACATGGACGAAGTCTTACCAGTCTCTGTTACTGTCCTTCTTCCCACACGGAATGAAGAGGAAGCACTCGGAGCAACCGTCGATGCTATCCCACGTGGATGGTGTGAATCGCTGGAAATCATGATTGTTGATGGTTCATCGACCGATCGAACACGAGAAATTGCGTTGGAAAAAGATGTCAGAGTGCACCTCGAACCTCGCAAGGGTTACGGCCGTGCTTATCGTACGGGTTTTGCCGTAGCCTCAAACGACATCATCGTGACAATGGATGCTGACTGTACCTATCCTGCGGAACTTGTTCCTGAACTGGTAAAACGCCTTTTGGATGATGATCTCGACTTCATTACCTGTGATCGGTTAAGCATGGCTGAAGATGGGTCAATGTCAGGTCTCCATGGATTTGGAAACTGGGTCCTATCGTTCAACGCTCGACTTCTCTTTGGATACGGTATCAAAGATTCCCAGTCGGGCATGTGGGTGTTCAGGAAATCCATTTTTGAGAACCCGAAGATGCGCCCAACCAACGACGGAATGCCCCTCTCAGAGGAAATCAAAATCTTAGCAAGAAAGCACCTTGGCAGGAAGAAAGCAATCGAAATCTCTGTCCCCTATCGCGAACGTGTTGGGGATGCAGAAATCCACACGTGGGGAGATGGGTGGAAAAACCTACGATTCCTCTATGCAAAACGCTTCGGCCTTGCACGAACCAAGACAGTTTGGGGTCCACTTGAAGACAATCCTGACAGTCTGAATGGAACATTACCTGAGCAATAATCATTCATGCACGTGTAATGGACGAAGACGCGAATCGATGGCAACGCGTTGCTGAATCAACAGTGCGAACGGAAGAATGACCCAAAGGAAGATCCAGTAGAATACAAATTCAGAGATGTATTCTGGGGTCTCAGTCCTCATGTCACCACGCATTGAAATGAACGAATCAGCATCTGGACTCCCAGGTAGAGGAGGTTCAGCCTCAACCGCACTTCGATTTGCAGGACGGATCATACCAATATCGTATCCGCTCACTTCAAATTCAAGGACAAAGCCATCAAGTCCAATGCTTGTTTCTTCTGAAAATTGGGCATGAGCAAGGAAAGCCTCGTTCTCCTGACCATTTGAGAAGTCCTGAGGATTACCTACAACCGTTCCGAACCAAGATGCGGGTAAGATAAGAAGAATCAGAAGGAGAACCGCCAATGTGTTCAGTACTGAAGCGAGTGAAACGCATCGCCTGGACGTTGTCAGAAGGCTACTGCTCGATTGGTTTTTCAAATCAATTCCAATCAATATAATGAGGAGGAACGAAAATCCGATTCCGATATGAAGGAGCGTCATCGTTGTTGATTTGACTGTACTTGGCGTTGGACTTGAAAACGTCTCATCCAAGTTCTCCTCGTAATCCCCAGCTTCCTCTACAGAAAGAGTAGCACGTTCGTCCCGCTCGTCTTGCCAATGAGTGAGTCGGAGATATCCAAAGAATTCGACACGCACATCATCCTGTTCGTTTTTCATATCAATGGAAACGTTTGCAGCAACTCCCTCAAGCATCAGCGGGCCTTCGTCTACCGTAGTAGATATCGATCCAACAAACCAGCTTCCTTCCTCAAGTGCTGCCTTGAATGCAATCAAGATTGCAATCTGAGCAACAAGGGCAAGCGAGGCGATAATGCGCCAGCGAGCGATCGGTCGTGACCCTATGTCGTCGCTCATTCTTCGTCCTTAGAACGGATTGATACAAACATTCCTGCAAGTGCAATCATGGCCAGAGTGGTTACTGGTGATAGGAACGGAAGCAAGCTGGATAGATCTTCCTCGGAGGTCTCTTCAGATGCCTCTTCGTCGTTTCCTTCACTGATCGGCTGATCGGGGAGCGTAGCAGGATCAATACCTTCGTTGACTGCTTCAACATCTTCGGTGTTGTGTTGCGTTACATCGACGAGGTCGGTCAAATCGGTTTGGTCCTCGATTTCTTGGGCTTCCTCGACTGCGTCAATACCAGTGAAGTAGGTCACAGAGAGACCTCGCGAAGGTGTACCGTAAGCAGAGCTATCTGGTCCAATAAGCGTGTACCACTGTGTGCCACCGGGGGAAGCAACCAACTGGAAACCAACAAATCGGTTGGTAGAATCATCATACAATGCGTACACCATACCATCCTCGTATGCAACGTCATAATCATCCTCAAAGTTGGACAAACGGTTTTCGAGGTTTTGTCCAAAGGATTCCATGGTGTTATCCAATGTCGATTCTGCAAGTGCTTCGACAATGGTCACGAGTCGCTCACTCGGCTCCATATCTTGTGAAACCGAGTCGCACTCTTGTTGGTTGCCAACAACCTCACTGTCACTCAAACGGGTGACCTCGATGTCGACACAGTACTCGCCAAACCCATTGATTTCTGCGTTAGCACTGTCGTAAGAACTGTACGATCCATCTGTAACGGCAGTGGAACCTGCATCGGATGTGGTTCCTTCATCATCGGTGACTGTCCAAGAAATCTCGTAATTCTCATCGTATTCCATGCCCTGCACTTCGTAATCAAAGTTCATTTCTGATTCACTTGCACCGTTCATGTAAACATAGACATAAACAGATTCTGCTTGATCACTGGTTTCATCTTCACCGTTTGTGCAATCCTCCCATCCATCATTTACCCAGCCGCCGGGGATGATATCTCCATCATCGCAAACGAACTCTTCATCGGAGTTGTCACCACAGTCATCGTAACCGTCCTCGACATACTCGTATGGAATTTCATTGAGGTTTGCACAGATGAAGTAGTCTTCTTCATCATCCTCTCCAAAATCATCTGTCAAATCACCAAAAATCTCCTCAAAGTTTTCGTCACTGAGAAGAGCGTCTACAATACCTGGGTAATCACCACTACCTACGACTGAGTTGGCCCACATCATGGCCCACATAGCAGGGAAGGCGATTGGAGTCGGAGATGCATACGCTTGGTGAACTTCGATGGTGCTTCCATCATTGATGGTGATCATCTGCGTTGGTTCATCAAGCAGTTCCATCGCACCTCCCATGAAGAAAAGTTCGACGTCACCATCGTACATGTCGGTGACGGTATCAGAAATTGTGAAGTCGAAGTCGCCTGCAGGAAGACCGAGTTCTTCTGTTGGGATACCTGTTAATTCAAACAAGACAGAGGTCTCTGTTTCGTAATGGATGTTTCTCTCTGAACATTGGTCCGTAAGTTCAACCTCTCCATGGTGGTCATCATGGTCGCCATGGTCATCATGGTTGCCGTGGTCATCATGGTCGTCATGGTCATCTCCACAAGACCAGAGCAGGCTTTCTCCAGGTTGGAGGTCTGCCATCT
>MDSX01088910.1_pt1 | contig 44209 bp, 41 predicted proteins | sample 811141 | NCBI WGS metagenome assembly MDSX01 (sample SAMN05326642, study PRJNA326480) | marine metagenome | isolation source: seawater | place: Atlantic Ocean: South East | collected 2010 | reverse complement strand
TTTATTGGTTCAGGAATAATTTCTTTTATTGGTTCAGGAATAATTTCTTTTATTGGTTCAGGAATAATTTCTTTTATTGGTTCAGGTTGTTTTATTAAAATATCTATATCTAATTCAATTGATTTAAATGGATCATTTAGTTTTTGTGATGGTAGATATGCCAAGAATGCTGCATGAAATAAAATAGACAATAAAATTGTTTCAGTTAAAGATAGATTTCGTTTATTTTTATAAGGTAAAGTAAACAAATTTTTTTGAAAGTTTAAGTAAAAAGGATAGTAATTATAGCTTATTTAGTAAAAGTAATGAATGAAATCAAGTCTATACGAAGCTTTCCATTAATTGAACATCAACAATTTCACCTGGTTTTACATTTCTTTTGTTTGAAGTAAGGACTATAAAGCAATTTGCTTTACTCATAGAGCTTAAGATACCGGATCCTTGTTTTCCAGTAGTTTTGACTTTCCATACCCCATCAGACTCATATAATATACCTCTTACAAATTCTGTTCTACCTGGTTTTTTAAAGATGGATTCACTACACTCAACTTTTAACGTTGGTATTTTTTGTTTGAGATTTGAGCCCATTTTTATTTTAAGAGCACTTTGAACAATTTGGTAGAAAGTAACCATAGCTGATACAGGATTTCCTGGAAGGCCAAAAAAGTCAGTATTTTTTATTTTTCCGAAAGCCATAGGTCGTCCTGGTTTAATTGCTAATTTCCAAAATAAAACTTCACCAATTTCTTTTAAAACTTCTTTCATATAGTCCGCCTCACCTACAGATACTCCGCCGCTTGTAATGATTACGTCAGCTTGGTTTGATAATTTTTTTAGGGTATTTTTGATAATTTTTTTATTGTCAGGAATAACTTCTAAATCTAGACATTCAACATTTAATCTAGATAGCATAGAGTGAATTGTAAAATGATTACTATCATAAACTTGTCCTGATTTTATTTTTTTACCTACTTGAACAATTTCATCTCCAGTTGAAAAAAATCCTACTTTTAGTTTTTTAAAAACTTTTATCTTCGAAAAACCTAAAGAAGCAATCAATCCTAATTGTGAAGGATAAATTAAAGTCCCTTTTTTAAGAACAATATCTTTTTTTCTTATATCTTCTCCAGCTTTTCTTATATTTGAGCCAACTTTTGGGGCTTCAGTAAATGTTATTTGATTATTCTTATAGTTAACTAATTCAATTGGTATAACAGTATCGACACCATTTGGAATTTTTCCTCCAGTCATTATCTTAATAGCTTCATCATCTTTTATATGATTAATTTTTAGATTTCCAGCTAAAACTTTATTTTTTACATTTAAGGTTTTTGTATTTTTTAATGAAGAGAATTTAAATCCAAAGCCATCCATTGCTGAATTATCATAATTTGGAACATTAATTGGAGATATTAAATCAACCGCTAGAATTCGGTTAATTGAATTTATGAGCTTTACAGATTCAGTTTTTTTAATTGGCTCTATAAATGAGTCTATCATTTTTTTTGCTGAGTCAATACTCATCGAATTAGGATCATATTCTGCTAGGCATCCAGGTTCTTTAGATAAATTTCTTAATGTAATTTTTTTAGTCATTATCGTATTTAAATTCATACTTATGTTTATTTTCAATTATAAAATCTACTATTCCATTTATATCATTTAAATTAAAACATGGTATTTTTTTATCTAGAATAATGTCAGATGCAATTGCGATAATATTGGAATCATTTTCATATAATTTTTCATCTGAAATATTATTTCTATAAATTTCAATTTTCGGGTAAGCCATATTTTTTAATCCTTCGATCAAAATAATATCTGCATTTAAATTAATTTTTTTTATTTCTTTTTCTAAACTGACTTCATTATTTATATTTTCAGTAATTACAGCTGATCGAACATCATTAAAAACTAAAGTTTGATATGCACCCGCTTTTCTTAGACGAAAACTATCTTTTCCTGGAATATCTATATCAAATTTATGATGGGCATGTTTAATTACTGAAACAATAAATCCCTTTTGTATCAATTTTGGAACTAATTTTTCAATTAACGTTGTTTTTCCACACCCACTGTTAGATGCACAAATACCTATCACACATGAATTTTTATTTACTTGTTGTTTTTTCAATTTCTTCTAATTCGTTAAGATTGTTAATATTTGTGAATGCTTTTTTGTTAGAAAATGGAACTGTTTTGTAATTATTTTTTTTTATCCAAGATTCTATTTTTCTTCCACCTGTATCAATAAATTCCTCAAGATTTTTGATTAATGAGCGATGACATAACATGAATACAGGTTCTATACGGCCAAAAAGCAAAGGTACTATAATAGTAGGCCCATTATTTTTAATATAACTGCTTAATTTATTTACCAAGTTATAGGGTAAAAATGGACTATCATTAGGGCAAAATTGTACCCAGTTGTTTTTTGCGTTAAATAAACCTGCTTGAATCCCAGCAAGTGGCCCAGTATTATTTGAAATAAGATCCTGGAACTGAATATTTTTTGGAAAAATCTTAATAATTGTGTTTGTATTAATCGATATATGAGAAACTTGTTTATTTAATCTATTGTATACATGTTCGATTAGGTATTTATTATTTAACTTAATAAGAGATTTATTTGAGCCCATTCTTTTTGATTTTCCTCCTGCAAGGATTACACCTTCTATTTCAGTTTTCAATTAACCCCCTGTGTGCGACATAAATCTAATAACAGAAGGTTGTTTATTCAAAAGGTTAAAAGTATGGGACTCTGGTTTAAATTTCATACTATTAATTATTGCTTCTATTATAGGACCATCATCAAAAGGATGAGACTTAATTAATGGGAGTAGCTCTACTTTGTCTTCATGTCCAAGACATAAAAATAACTCGCCTTTACAGCTTATTCTGACTCGATTACAGTCTTCACAAAAATTATGAGAATGAGGAGATATTAATCCAATTTTTGTATTTGAATTAGTTATTTTCCAGTATTTTGATGGGCCACCAGTATTTAAATCTGATTTTAAAAGGGAGTATTTAGTTTGCAAAGAATTTAAAATATTGTCATTACTTATAGAGGTCTGACTTCTATCAAATTTTGTATTACCAAGTGGCATTTCTTCTATAAAGGCGATGTCAAAGTCTGAAGCAATTGCGAAATCAACTAGATTAAAAATCTCATGACCATTTAGGTTTTTCATGAGGACAACATTTAATTTTATTTTTTTAAAACCTATTTTTTTTGCATGCTCAATACCTTCTAGAACGTCATTTAATTTTCCAACTCTTGTCATAAGATTAAAAATTTTTGGGTCTAAACTATCAAGACTAATATTAATTCTTTCAACTCCAGAATCTTTAAGCATTAAGGCTTTTTGCTTTAATTGACTACCATTAGTAGTTAATGTGATTTCTTTAAAATTATTTTCTTTATGTATAGTTTTAAATAACCAGTCTATATTTTTTCTTACTAACGGCTCGCCACCAGTGATTCTGACTTTTTCAATACCTAACTCATTAAAAATTCTTATGATTCTTGCAATTTCTTCTAATGATAATAAATCATCTTTAGGAATAAATTTCATTTTTTCAGACATACAATAGACACATCTGAAGTCGCATCTATCAGTTACTGAAACCCTAATATAATTTATTTTTCTATTGAACTGATCAGTAAGCATAACGGTCCTATAATAGTTCGAGTATAGTCTTTCATGTATTTTTACTATTTTAACTTAATTAAGTAATAAAAATCTCATAGAGATGACTTCTTAAACTTAAAGTATAATAGCTGTATGTTGAATATAGGTAAAAAGTGAAAAAATATAAAAATGACATTATCAAGTAAACAAATAGAAAAAATAAATAAACATGTACAAAAGTATCAAAATGTTCCTGGTGCATTATTACCCTTAATGCATGCTATTCAGGATGATCTTGGATTTGTTCCAGAAGAATCATATCAGCCAATTTCTAAGGCCTATAATTTATCTGTTGCAGAAATTCATGGCTTTGTAACTTTTTATCATCATTTTAGAACGCATTTACCAGGTAAAAATATCCTTCAAATTTGTCGTGCTGAGTCTTGCCAATCGATGGGATCAGAAGAGTTAGAAAATTATTGTCAAAAAAAGTTAGGGATCAATTACCACGAAACCACCGAAGACAATTTAATTACACTAGAACCTGTTTATTGTTTAGGAAATTGTGCTTGTTCACCGGCAGTTATGATAAATGAGGAAGTTATAGGAAGAGTTACACCAGAAAAAATAGATCAAATTATTGAAGATGCTGGAGACAGTTAATGACATACAAAATCTACATACCTAGAGATTCAAGTTCAATATCATTAGGCGCTAATGATGTTTATCAAGCAGTTTTGAATGAAGCTAAGAAAAAAAATATTGATATAGAAATAGTTCGAAATGGTTCGCGTGGTTTATTTTGGCTTGAGCCACTAATTGAAGTTGATACTAAAAATGGAAGAGTAGCTTATGGCCCAGTAAATGTCTCTGATGTTCCTTCTTTATTTGATAGTAAATTTTACTTAGGAAGTAAACACCCATTATGTTTGGGAATCACAGAAGAAATAAAGTGGTTAAAAAATCAAGAAAGATTAACTTATGCGAGAGTTGGAATTATAGACCCTTTAGATATAGATGAATATGAAAAATTAAATGGTTTTAATGGGCTTAAAAATTCCATTAAGCTAACCCCAGAAAATATTGTTAAAGAAATCTCAGATTCTGGTTTAAGAGGAAGAGGGGGCGCAGCATTTCCTACAGGTATAAAATGGAAAACAGTTTTAGATGCTCCTTCAGATAAAAAATATATTGTTTGTAATGCAGATGAAGGAGATTCTGGAACTTTTTCTGACAGAATGATTATGGAAAATGATCCTTTTGTTTTAATTGAAGGAATGATTATTGCTGGACTTGCTGTTGGAGCAGATCATGGATATATATATTTACGTTCTGAATATCCTAACGCTTTAGAAGTTTTAAATGAAGCTATAAAGATTGCTTTAAGTAAAAATTACCTTGGTAGTAATATTCTTGGATCAGATTTTTCTTTTAAATTAGAAGTTACTCGTGCTGCTGGAGCTTATATTTGTGGCGAAGAAACCTCTTTACTTGAAAGCTTAGAAGGAAAAAGAGGAATGGTGAGATATAAACCACCATTACCAGCTATTGAGGGTTTATATGGAAAGCCAACTGTGGTTAATAATGTAATATCACTTGCCACAGTTCCAATTATTATGGACAAAGGAGCTTCTTTTTACGCTAATTATGGAATGGGACGTTCAAAAGGTACACTTCCTATTCAATTAGCTGGTAATTTAAAACAGACTGGTTTAATTGAGAAGGCATTTGGAATTTCATTAAGAGAGCTTTTATACGATTTTGGAGGAGGATCTGCAACGGGAAAACCTATTAAAGCAGTTCAAGTTGGTGGACCTTTAGGTGCATTTTTACCAGAAGAACAATTTGATACTCCTCTTGATTATGAAAAATTCAGTGAAATTAAAGCTGTTGTTGGTCACGGTGGAATTGTTGCATTTGATGACACAGTAGATATGTCAAAATTGGCAAGGTATTCTTTTGAATTTTGTGCGATTGAGTCATGTGGAAAATGTACACCATGTAGGATTGGATCGACTCGAGGTATGGAAGTTATTGACAAAATTAAAGAAGGCGTAGATCAAGAAAAAAACGTCTCATTATTAAGAGATTTAGGAGATACCATGGTAAACGGATCATTATGTGCCATGGGCGGTATGACACCTTTTCCAGTTATAAGCGCACTTAATTACTTTCCTGGAGATTTCGGACTTGAAAAAACAGAAACTTAAGCATAAACTTACAACTTAAGTTAATTAAATTAATAACTTAATAAAAATTATATATGATTGGGACAAAATCCCATTAGAAATTATGCCAAAAGCAAAAAAATATGGATGATACAAAAGATTTTGGTACGCCAAAAAAAACTGCAGAAAAGTTAGTCGATTTAAATATTGACGGCATTGATATATCTGTCCCTGAAGGGACTTCAATTATGCGTGCAGCTTCGGAAGCTGGCGTATCTGTCCCAAAATTATGTGCAACTGATAGTTTAGATCCGTTTGGTTCATGTCGATTATGCCTTGTAGAGATAGAGGGTAAGCGAGGCTATCCAGCATCTTGCACAACGCCAGTAGAGCAAGACTTGAAAATCCATACTCAAACACCAAAATTAGCTGATATCAGAAAAGGGGTTATGGAGCTGTACATATCTGATCACCCTTTAGATTGTTTAACTTGTGCAACGAATGGGGATTGTGAACTTCAAGATATGGCTGGAGCTGTGGGACTTAGAGATGTTCGGTATGGTTATGAAGGTGAAAATCATTTAAATTCAGAAAAGGATGAATCTAATCCGTATTTTACGTTCGATCCCTCTAAATGTATTGTATGTTCAAGATGTGTTAGAGCATGTGAAGAAACTCAGGGAACATATGCTTTAACTATTGACGCAAGAGGCTTTGAGTCGAAAGTTTCTGCAGGAAATAAAGATTTTATGGACTCAGAATGTGTATCTTGTGGGGCATGTGTTCAGGCTTGTCCAACAGCAACGCTTGTTGAGAAAAGTATTATTGATCATGGACAACCTGAAAGATCAGTTACTACTACCTGTGCTTATTGTGGAGTTGGTTGTTCTTTTAATGCTGAAATGCAAGGAGAAGAAGTTGTTAGAATGTCACCAAATAAAGATGGTGGTGCAAATCATGGGCATTCATGTGTAAAAGGTCGGTTTGCTTGGGGTTATACAACCCATAAAGATAGAATAACTTCACCTATGATAAGAAAAAGTATCAAAGATCCATGGAAAAAAGTATCTTGGGAAGAAGCAATCAATTATGCAGCTTCTGAAATTAAAAGAATACAAAAAAAATATGGATTTGATTCAGTCGGTGCAATTTCATCGTCAAGATGTACTAATGAAGAAACTTATTTAATGCAAAAAATTGTAAGGGCAGGATATGGAAATAATAATATAGATACTTGTGCTAGAGTTTGTCACTCTCCAACAGGATATGGATTAAAACAAACATTAGGCGAGTCTTCAGGAACACAAAATTTTGACTCAATCATGAAGTCGGACGTCATTATGGTCATTGGAGCAAATCCAACAGATGGCCATCCTGTTTTTGCCTCTCAAATGAAAAGAAGATTAAGAGAGGGAGCCAAATTAATTATAGTTGACCCTAGAGAAATAGATTTAGTCAAGAATACTCCACATGTTAAGGCAGATTTTCATTTAAAACTTAAACCAGGTACAAATGTTGCAACTATAAATTCAATAGCCCATGTTGTAGTTACTGAAAAATTAATGGATGAAGATTTTATTAAAAAAAGATGTGAATCTGAAGCATTTACTTACTGGAAAGATTTTATTTCAGAAAAAAGGAATTCTCCAGAAACATTAGAAGATGACACAGGTATCCCTGCTGAATTAGTTAGAAAGGCTGCAAGATTATTTGCGCAAGGTGACAATGGCGCTATTTATTATGGATTAGGAGTAACCGAACATAGTCAAGGCTCAACAATGGTTATGGGAATAGCCAATCTGGCCATGGCAACAGGAAATATAGGTAGAGAAGGTGTTGGTATTAATCCATTGAGGGGGCAAAATAATGTTCAAGGTGCTTGTGATATGGGATCTTTCCCACATGAGTTTCCTGGGTATAGGCATGTATCAGATTTAGCAACCCGTTCTTTATTTGAAAGCGCATGGGATACGAAACTTTACGAAGAGCCAGGATTAAGAATACCAAATATGCTTGATGGGGCAATTTCTGGTAAATTCAAATCTGTATATTGTGAAGGAGAAGATATTGCTCAATCAGATCCAGATACTCAACATGTAACACACGCTCTTGAATCAATGGAATGTGTAATTGTTCAAGATCTATTTTTGAATGAAACTGCAATGTATGCTCATGTATTTTTACCTGGATCATCATTTTTGGAAAAAAATGGTACTTTCACTAATGCAGAAAGAAGAATTTCTCGTGTAAGAAAGGTTATGGCCCCAAAAAATGGTTATGAAGATTGGGAAATTACACAAATGCTTTCAAATGCTTTAGGGTACCCAATGAATTACAAGCATGCTAGTGAAATTATGGATGAGATTGCACAATTAACCCCACAATTTAAAGGTGTTAGTTTTGATAAAATAGATAAATTAGGAAGTATTCAATGGCCATGTAATGAAGATCATAAAGAGGGAACACCTACTATGCATGTTGATGAATTTGTTAGAGGAAAAGGTAAATTTTTTATTACTGAATATATTCCGACTTCAGAGCGCGTTAATAATAAATTCCCACTTATTCTAACTACTGGTCGTATTTTAGCTCACTACAATGTTGGGGCCCAAACAAGAAGGACAAATAATGTTGAGTGGCATGATGAAGATTTAATTGAGATTCATCCGCATGATGCTGAAGATAGAGGTATAAATGAGCAAGATTGGGTTGGTATTAATAGTAGAGCAGGAGATACTGTTTTAAGAGCAAAAATAACCGATCGTGTGCAACCAGGAGTTGTTTATACAACTTTCCATCATCCCGTATCTGGTGCTAATGTTATCACTACAGACAATTCAGATTGGGCCACAAATTGCCCAGAATTTAAAGTAACGGCAGTTCAAGTCACTAAAGTTACTCAACCATCAGAATGGCAAGAAAAATATCAAGAATTTAGTGAAAAACAAATTAAGTTTGCAAAAAAGAATGAGGCGCAGGTAGATTAAATTTTAAGTGAGCAATTCTAAATTTATCCAAACAAAAGAATCAGTAACAAATTCTAAGGCATATAAAAGTACATCTTTAAAAAAAGAAATTGTTGAAAGTGTTGCCGAAGAAACACCTATTGCTTTAATTTATAATGGTATATCGCATGTTGTAATGATGGGGACACCTTCTAACTTAGAAGATTTTGCATTAGGTTTTTCTATTACTGAAGGAATTGTAAATAAAATATCTGATATATATTCTATCGAAATAGAAAACAAAGACAATGGTATTGAATTGAATATAGAAATAGCATCAGAGAATTTTGCAAATCTAAAAGAAATAAGAAGAAATTTAACTGGAAGAACTGGATGTGGACTTTGTGGCGCTGAAAGTTTATCTCAAGCAATGAGAATACCAAAAATAAAAAACTCAAATCACCAGTTTGATTCTAAAAATATTTTAAAAGCATTAGAAATTTTTTCTAAAAACCAAATATTACAAAAAAAAACTGGGGCAACTCATGCTTCGGCTTTATGTCAAAATAATGGAATAATAAAAATTACTCGAGAGGACGTAGGTAGACATATAGCTCTAGATAAATTGATCGGAGCCAGTATAAAACATGAAGTCACCGAAGATTCTTTTATTATTACATCAAGTAGAGCAAGTTATGAAATGATTCAAAAAATTGCTTATTTAAACTTAAAGCTTTTGGTCGCAATATCTGCTCCAACTGGTTTAGCCATAAGATTAGCTGAAAATTTAGGAATAACTCTAATTGGTTTTGCTAGAGAGTCAAGATATACAATTTATAGTCACAATGAAAGAATAATAGAGTAAAATTCTGCAATGGAAAAAAATCATTTAATTACTATGGCAAATCAAATAGGAGGTTTTTTTAAAAGCTATCCTGATAAAGAACAAGCAACAAAAGATATTGCAACACATTTAAAAAAATTCTGGCCTCCTGTAATGAGAAAAGAAATTGTTAAATACGTCAATTCATCAAACCCAGAAGATAATAATTTAGATGATATGGTTAATGATGCGGTAAAAAAATATTTGCAAGAATAACTTATTTATTTAATAAAACAAAATAATTTTTATCAATTAAGCGTTTTCCAGTCCAAATCTCCCCCCACAATTTATATTCTGCTGGTATTTCTTTTTCTTTTTTTAATGAGATCAAGGCTAATCTACAAGCTTTATTTTCTAAATTTGAATCAGTACCTTTAATCCCAGTATAGTAATGTAATAAGTTTATTTGGCTATCTGAAAGATTATGGACATAAACACAAGTCGAACTTTTTATAAGTTGCTGTTTTACATCAGTAAAAATTAATTTGTAGTCTTTACGATTATCAATGAATGGAGTCCAAAGCATAATTAATGTAACCCAAACCATTGTAATCCCAATTGCCCAATTGGATATTACTGATCGATTAGTAATTTTAAATTTAATGATTGAAGCTAACCATAATGCTGTTATAACTGCAGCAAAAATAAAACTAAATAATTCGAATTCAGCAATATAATTTGCAGATTGAAAAAACATACGTTCATAAATTTTTTCAGGTATCTCAGTCATCATTGCAAACCAACCCAACCAAATTAAAAAACCAATAAAACCAAAAATTAAGATACCGAACCAATTTAAGGCGCTTGCCGCACTTCTATTTAATCTATCTATTGCGCCAACTGCAATGATTGATAAAGGAATAGTAAAAGGAATAAGGTTTGTTTGATTAGGTTTGCTTGTTATTGATAATATAATTAGTAAAACTAGCAAGAAAATAATTGGAATTTGTAGTTTTTTCTTATTAAAGATTTCTTTGTGGTCTTTAATAATTAACCAGATTGATAATGGAAGGGCCGGCCAGGTAAACCATAAAATCCCTTGAAGGTGATAATTGAATAATAACTTTGATGAGAATCTTAGAGATGTTAACCAAGAATTAAACAGATCAGGTTGTAAATAATTAAAAGAAAATAACCATGGAGTTATAATCAAGAGGTTAATAACAAATGAAATTGCAATAAAGATAAAATATCTTTTATTTCTCCAATTCTTGAAAATTAGCAAACATAAAGACGTTAAAAAGATAATTAATAAGGGAACAATACCTCCTGATAGAAAAGCTATACTTGATCCAAAACCAAGAACCATACTTGCCCTAAAAGGCCTTCTAAAATATAACGAAAAAGCATAAAGACTCATCGTATAACCTAAAAGTGTAGCTATTTCTGGTATCAAGCTATGAATATTTAATATTAAACCAACTGATCCTATGAAAATTAAACCAGCCTGACGCCCAAAACCTTGTCCCCATAACTCTCTTGTCATTAAGCCAAGACTTATTAAAGTAAGTGATAGCCAGAAAATATTAGAAAGTCTAGCTGCATCATGTAAGTCAAGTATTGGTGAAAAAAGTTTTCCAAATGCTGCTCCAACATAGGCATATAAAGGTGGATTTGTAATGAAATCTTCACTTGCTGCCATTGGAAGAATTATGTGATTATTTTGTACAATATCAAGAATAATGCTAATTGAAGTTGATTCAAGAGGTCGCCAAGGTTCATGGCCAATTAATCCCGTCAAGAGAAAAATTAATGATAGTACAAAAAATAAATGTAATTTAGTTTTTTCACCTAGATTTTTTCTGGGTGTTGACATATTACCTTGCCAGTCATGTTCAAGATCAAATTTCATATTAAGACATCATAAACAAAAAAAAGCAGCTAGGCTGCTTTTTTTAGAAATTAATGTTGGTAATGTTACATCCCATATTTTTGTTTGAATTTTTCTACTCTACCAGCTGTATCAAGAATTTTTTGTTTTCCAGTATAAAAAGGATGACATTTAGAACAAACTTCGATTGTCATATCTTTACCAATAGTTGATCGTGTTGTGAATTTATTTCCACAACTACAGACTACATTAACTTCTGGATAATCAGGATGTATATCTTTTTTCATTTTTTATGCTGTTATAAATTTGAAGTATTGAATTATCATTGATTTTTATAAAAAAATCAATTATTTATTTTATTTTACTTTCTCATACTATTAAAGAAGTCATCATTATTTTTTGTTGATTTTACTTTATCTAATAAAAACTCCATTGCTTCTAAATCCTCCATTGGATAGAGTAATTTTCGTAAGACCCAAATTTTTTGAAGAATATCTTGTGGTATTAATAATTCTTCACGTCGAGTACCTGACTTGTTAACATTAATAGCTGGATATGTTCTTTTTTCAGCCATTTTACGATCTAGATGTATTTCCATATTACCAGTGCCTTTAAATTCTTCATAAATTACGTCATCCATTCTTGATCCAGTTTCGACTAAAGCTGTTGCTAATATTGTTAAAGAACCACCTTCTTCTATATTCCTTGCTGCTCCAAAAAAACGTTTAGGTTTTTGAAGAGCATTAGCATCAACTCCACCAGTAAGAACTTTTCCAGATGACGGTATTACAGTATTATAAGCTCGTGCTAATCTTGTTATAGAATCGAGAAGAATGACTACGTCCTTCTTATGTTCAATTAATCTTTTTGCTTTTTCAAGAACCATATCAGCAACCTGAACATGTCTTGTTGCAGGTTCATCAAAAGTTGATGCCACAACTTCACCTTTAACAGAACGCGTCATTTCAGTAACTTCTTCAGGTCTTTCATCAATTAATAAAACTATTAACGAAACATCTGGGTGATTAGAAGTTATTGCGTGGGCGATATTTTGTAACATCACAGTTTTACCACTTTTGGGACTAGCAACAATAAGACCACGTTGACCTTTACCAATAGGAGCTATCATATCAATGACACGGCTAGTATTATTTTCTTCTCCTCCTGTCTCTCTCTCAAGAGTAAGTGGCTCAGTTGGGAATAAAGGCGTTAGATTTTCAAATAAAATTTTATTTTTTGTATTTTCTGGGGCATCGTTATTAACTTTATCGACTTTAACTAAAGCAAAGTAACGTTCACTATCTTTTGGAGTCCTAATCTCACCTTCAATAGTGTCTCCAGTATGAAGATTAAAACGTCTAATTTGTGAAGGTGATACATAGATATCATCTGGGCCAGCTAAATACGATGCTTCAGGAGATCTTAAAAAGCCAAATCCATCTTGAAGAACTTCTAATGTTCCGTCACCAGCTAGAGTTTCACCATTTTTAGCTTTATTTTTTAGAATGGCAAAAATAAGATCTTGTTTGCGCATTCTTCCTGTATTTTCTATTTTATCTGCTATTGCTAAATCTACAATTTCGGCAACGGGTAAGTGTTTTAAGTCTGATAAATGCATATTTTTATAAATTACTGTCAATAAAAGCTGTTAATTGAGATTTTGATAAAGCACCAACTTTTGTAGCTTCAACATTTCCATTTTTAAAAATCATTAGAGTTGGTATTCCTCGAACACCATATTTTTGAGGAGTTTTTTGATTATCATCTATGTTTAGTTTAGATATTTTCAATTTTCCCTCATATTCATCCGTTAATGAATCTAGAATAGGTGCAATCATTTTACAAGGCCCACACCACTCTGCCCAATAATCTACTAATACTGGTATGTTTGATTGAAGCACTTCTTCTTCAAATGTTTCATCGGTTAGATGAGATATATTGTTACTCATAATTATTTTGATTTAGTTTTACAATTATTTAATATGAAATTATGGTGTTTGGTTTAATGATGTATTACTTGAAATTAAATGATAAAGCATAAAAAAATTATAATCAATATTTATTTTTAACACTTTCATCTAATTCAAACAAAGGCACCACTAATTTAACACCTTTTGATGACTTAGCAACACTTATCGCTTCATCAGCCTCTTTGTCGTTAACTATCCCGAGCAAGTATACAATGTCATTTTCAGTCACAATTTTGACATGAAACGGATGTACTTCGTTTTTAATTTTTAAAAATAATCTTGTTTTAAGATTAGTAGTTGTTACTGTATCTTTTGCACGTTGTTTTATGGTATTAATTTTACCGACGGTCATTTTATTGTGAACTGCTTTCACATCTTTAATTTTTTGAACAACATCCGTTACTTGATTTTTGATATCTTCACTCGGAGATTGTCCCACAATAAGAATAGTCTGATTATATGATAATAAATTAAAATGAATTTTTTGATTAGCATTATCAGCAATTTCTTGAATTGGGTTCCATGCAGCTAAAAATATTTTGTTATCAATAACCTGCGCTTCAGTTGACCTTCTATCTGCAATTGATAGTGGTATTGCAGTAATTGTTGATGGAGCACAACCAATCAAGTGAGTGATAAATAAAATAAAAAGTATGAAAAGCTTGTATGATTTCATTAATAATAATTATATAACTAAATAATTTTTTTAGAAACTAAATTAATTAAATCTTAAATTTTTTTATGGAAACATACCTATACCTTGTTGCAACACCTATTGGTAATCTCGACGATATTACTTTTAGAGCTGTAGAAGTTTTAAAAAAAGTTGATATTGTTGCTTGTGAAGACACTAGAAAAACTAGTAGGTTGTTAAGTCATTTCAAAATTAATAAAAAATTGATATCCCTCCATCAACACAATGAAAAAAATAAAACTGATTTTTTAATTAATTTATTATTAAATGGTAATTCAGTTGCATTTGTATCAGATGCAGGAACACCTGCTGTAAGTGATCCAGGTGCTTTTTTGGTAAATCAAGCCTTAGAAAAAGATATCAAAGTTTCCCCAATTCCTGGACCATCTTCAATTACTTCAGCTTTTTCTGTATCAGGAGTCCAGACAACTCAATTTAAATTTTTTGGCTTTCTTCCAAATACATCGGGAAAATGTAAGAAAGTCTTAGAGGAAATATATAATCAAGATTTACCAACAATTATTTTTGAATCACCACATAGAATTATGAAAACTCTTTCTTTAATAAAAAATATTTTCGGTTCTTCTTATAAGTTATTTATTGCGAGAGAGTTAAGCAAGATATATGAAACAATTTATAAAGATAATATTGAATCTATAATAAAGAAACTGGAAAGTCATCCTGAAGAGCAACAAGGAGAATTTGTTATCATCTTTGATGGAAAAATAAGAGAGATTGAAAATTTTAAAACATTATCTTTAGATAAAGCTTTAGAGGTTATGATAAAGGAATTACCTTTAAATCAATCAGTAAAACTTATTTCTAAAATTTTTAAAAAAAATAAAAAGGAAGTTTATAATCAAGCATTGGAATTAAAAAAATGACAGAATTAATTATTATAAAGCCTGACGATATGCATCTTCATCTTCGTGAAGGAGATGTTCTAAAACATGTTGTGAAAGACACACAGAAACAATTTGCTAGAGCAATTGTGATGCCAAATTTAAAAAATCCTATTAAAACTGTTCATCTAGCCGAAATTTATTATCAAGAGATTAAAAAGAATATTGAAGATTTAAATTTTGAACCATTGATGACTCTTTTTTTTAATGACGAATTAAATAGTGATGAAATAAAGAAAGTAAGTGATTCCAATATAGTTCATGGTATTAAATTATATCCGTCAGGTGTAACCACAAACTCAAAAGATGGGGTCGATGTGATAGAAAATTGTTTCAAGATTTTTGAGTTAATGCAAAAATACGATGTACCTTTGCTAGTTCATGCTGAATCTAATGATAAAAATGTAGATATTTTTGATAGAGAGAAAGTTTTTATTGATAGAAATTTAAGTCAAATACATCAAGAATTTCCAAATTTAAGGATTGTTGTTGAACATATTTCTTCGAAAGAAGCAGCAGAATTCGTTATTGATTCTGGAGACAAAGTATTTGCAACTATTACCCCTCAACACCTACTGTTTGATAGAAATGACTTACTATCTCATGGGATTAAACCACATCATTATTGTTTACCAATTCTCAAAAGATCAGAAGATCGAGTAGCAATAGTAAAAGCGGCTACTTCGGGATCTCCTAAATTTTTTCTTGGAACTGATAGCGCACCTCACTTTAGACATGAAAAAGAAAGTAGTTGTGGATGTGCAGGTATTTATTCAGCCTTGTCCGCAATGGAATTATATGCTTCAATTTTTGAAACAGAAAATGCATTAGATAAATTGGAAAATTTTAGCAGTAAATATGGAGCTGATTTTTATGAACTACCTCCTAATAATTTAAAGATCAAACTAACAAAAAAAGATTTTAGAATACCAGCTAGAATTCAAGTAGGAAACGAAGAAATAATCCCTCTGTTTGCAGACGAAACTTTATCCTGGCAATTATCAGAAATTTAGTTAAGAGTGTAAAATAAATACTTAAGTTGACCAGACAGTCGCTATATAGTTTTCTATGTAGAGGAAAGTCCGGGCTCCAAAGAGCAGAGTGATGGCTAACAGCCATACGCCGTAAGGTGAGGAACAGGGCCACAGAGACGAGCGTATTAAGTTACGGTGAAACGCGGTAACCTCCACTCGGAGCAAGGCCAAATAGGGTAGCATTAACATTGCTCGTGTTGCTACCGGGTAGGCTGCTTGAGCATATAAGTAATTGTATGCCTAGATGAATGACTGTCCCAGACAGAACCCGGCTTATCGGTCAACTTAAAAATTATATTGTTTACCATATATTTTTTCGATAAAAGCTAATTTATCTCTATATTTTTTTCCAGCTTCTAATTAAAAAAAACATTAATTCTACTATTATTTTATCTGGCAAAAGATGAAATTTAGTCAAATACGATATTTAATTTTGGCATTTAAAATGCTTTAACTAATTGAAGAATAATAATTTTTTATAAAAAGTGTTGCAAAAGATCTTTTTTTTGCCTATAGTGGAATTGTAGGGGAAAAAGTGGTTATTTGTGGGAAATTATTAAACGAGACTAAGGGCGTTCAGTAATTTCCCATCTTTTTAGGTACACATATGTTTAAAGGCGCAACACTTCTAAATATTGATGGAAAAAATAGGTTAGCAATTCCAACTAAATATCGAGAGGAATTATTAACTGGACCACTAGTATTGACTGCACACCCTCATGGGTGTCTTCTTTTATATCCTGTCGCCGCTTGGAATCCTATTCAGCAAAAAGTAATGCAATTATCTAGTTTTGATAGAAAATCAAGTGGATTACAAAGATTATTAGTCGGTTATGCAGAAGATGTGTCTTCTGATAATGCTGGCAGATTATTAATTTCTGCTGCTTTAAGAGACTATGCATCTATTAATAGAACTTTAATGTTTGTTGGCCAAGGAAGTCATTTTGAGCTTTGGAGTAAAGAAGCATGGAGCAAACAAATCAAACAAATTAAAATTAATGATAAAGAAGAGCTGCCTGATGAATTAGGAGGATTTTCTTTGTGAAAGTAAATTCTCATATTCCCGTTATGTTAGTAGAGACGATCGATGCTTTGTCTATTTTATCAAATGGAATATATCTTGACTGCACTTTTGGTAGAGGAGGACATTCAAAGGAAATATTAAAATTACTTGACAGTGAAGGCCGCTTAATAGCTTTAGATAAAGATTTAGATGCAATAAATGAAGGAAAGAAGATAAAAGATAAAAGATTTGAAATTCATCACTGTGCTTTTTCAGAAATGGACAAAATATTAAAAAAAAAAATATTAAAAAACTGGATGGTATTTTAATGGACTTAGGAATTTCATCACCACAAGTCGACGAAGCTAAAAGGGGATTTAGTTTTAAGTCTAATGCATTTTTAGATATGAGAATGGATCAAAGTAAAGGAATAACTGCTGCAGAAGTTTTAAATACATATAAAGAGAAAGACTTGGTAGATATACTCAGAAACTTCGGAGAAGAGAAGTTTGCAAAAAAAATTGTCAAAGCAATCATTAAGTATAGAGAAAATGAGGGCCCAATAAAAAAGACATTGGAATTAGCTGAATTAATCAAAAATACGGTCCCAATAAAAAATTCAAAAAAAGATCCTTCAACAAAAACATTTCAGGCTTTAAGAATTTACGTTAACAAAGAGATTGAAGAGTTAGAGAATGCTCTACCAATAGCTTTTAAATCCTTGAAACCGAAGGGTCGATTAGTAGTGATAAGTTTTCATTCATTAGAAGATCGAATTGTAAAAAATTATACAAAACTTCAAATGAAAACAGATTTTATTTCAAAAAAAATTCCAATCAAGTTATCGGAAATAAAATTAGCACCTTTTAAGATTGTACAAAAAATGATTATTCCTAATTTAGAAGAAATCAAACAAAATCCAAGATCTAGAAGTGCAAAATTGAGAGTAATAGAAAAAGTAATGGAGGCAAAATGAAATGAAATTAAATTTAATTTTATTTGTTGTCTTGATTATTTTTGCATTAACTACAGTTAATTTTAAGCATCAAACGAGAAATAATTATGCTGAATTAGATGAAGAAAATAAGAAAACTTTAGATTTAAAAGACCAGCAAACGATGCTAAGAATTGAGGAATCGTCTGAATCAAGAATTGAAATAATTGAAAAATCTGCCAAACATAAATTGAATATGCGTGTTCCTAGTAAGGAAGAAAAAAAAGTGATTATTAAATGAATAAAATTAGATCAAGAAAAGAATATTTTGAGTTATCAAAAGCTAGGAGACGCATAGTTTTAATATTAATACTTGGAATGTTTTTAGTTTTATTTGCACAAGCAATTAAACTTGCAGCATTTGAAAAAAATAAACTTCAAAAAGAATCTAGGCAAAGGCAACATAGAGAACTAGATTTATATCCTTATAGGGGTAAGATTTTAGATCGAAATGGTTCGCTTTTAGCTGAAAGTACTCCTGTCTATTCAATAATAGGCGATGCAGCAAAAATTAATTTTAAAAATAAAGATTCAAATACCCAAGCTACTCTTAATAAGCAAAAGAAAAAATTAGCTAGTTTGTTAAAGTTGAGAGAAATAGACTTAGATAAAAAACTTAAAAATAAAAAGAGAAGAGCGGTTCGACTTAAAAAAAATATTTCTCCTGATACCAAAAATAAAATTATGAAACTTGGAATAAAAGGTATTAGTACAAATAAAATATATAAAAGATTTTATCCTGAGAACGGACCTGTTGCACATGTTGTTGGATTCACTGGAAGTGATGGAAATGGGCAAGAGGGTATAGAAATGATAATGAATAAATCTCTTGCTGGTGAAAAAGGTAAAAAAATTAATCTTATAGATGGAAAAAGAACTCCCAGAGTTATAGGAGAATTTCAGGCTATAAAGTTACCAAAAGATGGTGAGGATATACGACTAACAATTGATTTGAGATTACAAAATGAAGCTTATAATGCTCTTAGAAAAGCTATAGAAAAACATGAAGCACTATCAGGCTCAGCTGTTTTGTTGGATGCAAAAACTGGTGAGATTCTTGCAATGACAAATTACCCCTCATTTAACCCCAATGGCTATAATAAAGTTGGTAAATTTATCAAAAATCGAGCAGTAACTGACGTATTTGAACCAGGTTCTACCATCAAACCAATAAGTTTAGCAGTTGCATTAGAAAAAAATATTATTACAAAGGATAGTTTAATAGATACAGGTAATGGTAAGTATAAATATGAAGGAAAATGGATTGAAGATCATAAAGCTTATGGCGAAATAACTGTAAAAGATGTAATTAAAGTATCTTCGAATATAGGTTCGGCAAAGATCAGTCAAAAAATTAGCTCAATTAATTTAGCCACAATGTTGAAAAAATTTGGTTATGGAGTTAAAACGGGCATTAATTTCCCTGGTGAGGTGAGAGGCACCATAAGAAATCATACAAAATGGAAAAAAATAGACCATTCTAGGGCAAGTTATGGGTATGGTATAAGTTCTACACTTATTCAAACAGCGCAAGCTTATACAGTTTTTGCTAATCAAGGAAAACTTGTGCCTATATCTCTAATTAAAAGTAATGATTTAAAGATAAGTAAAAGAGTTTTATCACCTGAGACTTCAAAAGCTATGTTAACAATGCTTGAATCCGTAACAGATCATGATGGAACAGCCCCAAAAGCAAAAGTATATGGTTATCGTGTAGCTGGAAAGACAGGTACAACATGGAAAACAGATCCAGTAAATGGAGGTTATTTGAGAGATAAGTATATGAGCTCTTTTGTTGGTTTAGGCCCAGTAACAAATCCAAGATTTGTAATGGCAGTAGTCATTGATGAACCTCTTAAAAAAAGAGGGTATTCTGGAGGTACATTAGCTGGACCAGTTTTTAGTAGGGTTATGGCAAAAGCATTTGAATGGTATAGTCTCGATGCTGATGGTCTAGAACTTGAAGAGATGCAAAATAAAAAAGAGGTCTATGCTGATAAGAGAAAATTATGAGCGATTCATTAAAAAAACTATTAACTGAATTTAAATATTTGGAGCAAAATAGTGCGAATATAAAAAATGACTCGATTTTTTTGGCATATCCAGGAGAAAGTAATGATGGAAGAAATTATATACCAGAAGCCATAAATAATGGAGCTGGGGCAATTATATATGACCCTTTAGGATTTGAATGGGATAAGAAATGGAAGTTACCTAACATGCCAATTAAAAACTTGAAAGAAAATATTTCAAGTATTGCAAGTGAATTTTATAATAATCCATCTAAAAAAATAAACTTAATAGGTATAACGGGAACTAACGGTAAAACTTCTACTGCTTTTTGGCTAACTCAATGTCTAGAAAATCTTGAAAGAAAAGCTAATATAATTAGTACAATTGGTTATGGTTCGATTAATCAGTTGAAACCAAGTATAAATACAACTCCTGATGGAGTTAAAATTCAAAGTATCATAAATGATTTTCTTCTTGAAGATGTTCAAGATGTATGTCTTGAAGTATCATCTCATGGAATTGATCAGGGTAGGGTAACTGGCCTTGATTTTAATGTACGATTGTTTACAAATCTTTCTAGAGATCATCTTGATTATCATGATTCCATTGAAAGTTATGCAGAAATAAAGAAAAATTTTTTATTAGATGCTAAAAAAGGTAATTTGGTTATAAATATAGACGATCCTTTAGGTAAAAAAATATTTCAAGAATCAAAATTAAATAAATCTAAAAAAATATCCTTCGGAATTGAAAATTTAGCTACACTTCAAGCAAAAAATTTAACCTTAGAAAAATATAAAACTAAATTTGATTTAATTTATAGAAGAAAGATTTATAAACTTGAAGTTGCAGTTCAAGGAGTTTATAACATCTATAATATACTTGCTGTAATTGGTTCTTTAGTCTCTTTAGGATATCAAATAGAGAATATCAGGCCTATATTAAAAATTTTAGATTCAGTACCGGGAAGATCTGAAGAAGTAAAGACTGAAATAGATAAATGCCCAAAAGTTATTATAGACTATGCTCACACTCCAGATGCATTAAAAAATATTTTAAATTCATTAGAGAAATTACCTTATAAAAATTTAAATATTGTTTTTGGTTGCGGGGGTAACAGAGATAGAGGAAAAAGAAAAGAAATGGCTCTAATCGCTAATCAGTTTGCAGATTATGTAATTGTCACTTCAGACAATCCAAGAAATGAAGAGCCTATGCAGATAATTGATGATATTTGTCTGAATTTAGAAGTACCTTATTTAGCCATTGAAAACAGAGAAATTGCAATTAAAGAAGTTTTAAAAAAAGCTAATGTAAATGACTTAATTCTTATTGCTGGAAAGGGTCATGAAACGTATCAAGAAATAAATGGAGTTAAAAAAGATTTTTCAGATAAGTTAATAGCAAAAAAATACCTAAATAAATATTTTGGAGTAAAAAATTAATATTACCTTAAAAAAAATTATAGAAATTACAAATGGTTCTTTTTTAGGATCAACAAAATATTTAGAAAATATAATTTCTTCTATCACAATTGATTCAAGGTCACAGAAAAAATCAGATTTATATATTTCGATAGTAGGAAAAAATTTAGATGGCAATAAATTTTCAAAAGAAGCTTTAAATAATGGTATTAAATTTGCGATTGTTTCTGATCCTAAATTTCATTTTGATAAAACTATATTAGTAGAAAGTGGTAAAAAAGCATTATCAAATATCGCCTCATACCTAAGAAATCTTATCAATCCGAAAGTAATTGCAATTACAGGAAGTAATGGAAAAACATCAACAAAAGAAGTACTCGTTTCAATTATGAATAATTATCTTTCTCAAAATCAATTATTGTTCACTGAGGGGAATTTTAATAATAATATTGGACTTCCTCTTACACTAATCAAGCTTGAAAATAAACATAGTCATGCTGTTTTAGAGTTAGGGATGAATCATTCTGGAGAAATTGCTGAACTTACAAAAATAGCAAAACCCCATATCGCTTTAATTACAAATATTGGCGAAGCTCATATTCAAAATTTTAAATCTAAAGATCATATTGCTGAAGCAAAAAAAGAACTTATAAATTATTCAGATCACTTGGAAATTTCGATATTACCTAAAGATGATTATTATTATAAATTTTTAGCTAAAGACAACAAAAACTCAAAACAAATAACATTTGGGTTTTCAAAAGAGGCAACTATTAATTGTAAAATACTAGATAACAGTAGAATATTAATTTTTACTCCAGAAGAAAGTTTTGAAGTAAAAATAAATTTACTAGGAAAACATAATATTAAAAATATTCTTGCTGCATGTGCTTGTAGCTATGCTTTGGATATACCTACAAAAATAATGAAAAAAGGTATAGAGGCAATCAAACCATACCCTGGAAGGCTTGAAATTATAAATAGTAAAGATGGCTCAACTATTATTAACGACACTTATAATGCAAATCCATCTTCAATGAAAGAGGCTATTGATGTATTAAGTTCAATAAAGGGTAAGAAAATTTTAATAATTGGAGATATGGCTGAGCTTGGAAATGATTCAAACAAATACCATCAAGAATTAGGAGATTATATTAAAAAATCTTCAGTTGATTTTACTTTAGCTGTTGGAAGACATATAAAAATAACTATGCAACAATTAGATAAAAATGCATTTTGGTTTGATACAAAAGATAAACTTTTAAAAAAATTATCAGAGATAATTGATACAAAATCAATTATATTAGTTAAAGGCTCTCGCCATATGGAAATGGAAGAAATTGTAAGTAAAATAATTTAATAGGATATAAAAGATGTTATTAGAATTATTTAGATGGTTTTCAACAGACATTCCAGGTTTTAATGTATTTAATTATATTTCTTTAAGGGCAGTTTTAGCAGTTATAACTTCTTTATTAATTTCATTTTGTTTTGGTGGTTGGTTTATAAAAAAATTAGGAGAATACAGCCTTGGTCAATATATTAGAAATGATGGTCCAGAGGGACATCTTGTAAAATCTGGAACCCCAACAATGGGAGGGGGTTTAATATTAATTTCAATTATTATTTCTACATTATTATGGGCAGATTTAAGTAATTCATATGTATGGCTCTTACTTATTGTGACCACTTCTTTTGGGTTAATTGGCTTAATCGATGACATTAGTAAAATTCAAAAAAAAGAGGCAGATGGACTCTCAGCTTTTAAAAAATTTATACTTCAATCAATTATTGGGTTGGGTGTAGCAACCTACTTATTTTATTCAGCTTCAACTCCTCAAGAAACTCAATTATTGATCCCATTTTTTAAGGATTTAAGTTTATCAATGAGTGCATTGGTATTTATTATTTTAAGTTATTTGGTTGTAGTAGGAAGCAGTAATGCCGTCAATTTAACCGATGGTCTTGATGGGCTGGCTATTATGCCAGCTGTTATGGTGATAAGTGCATTGGGAGTTTTTGCTTATGTTGAAGGCAATGTAATTTTTGCAAACTATCTCAGTATTCCATATATACAAGGTGCAGGTGAGTTAACTGTATTTTGCGCAGCATTAGCAGGAGCAGGCTTAGGTTTTCTTTGGTTTAATGCATATCCTGCTGAAGTATTTATGGGTGATTTAGGCTCACTATCAATAGGAGCTGCAATGGGAACTCTAGCAGTAATTGTAAGGCAAGAGATTGTTTTAATGATTATGGCTGGAATATTTGTGATTGAGACATTCTCAGTAGCAATACAAGTAGCTTACTTTAGATATACAAAGAAGAAATTTGGAAAAGGTAAACGTATTTTTTTAATGGCTCCGCTTCATCATCACTATGAAAAAAAAGGATGGAAAGAAACACAAGTCGTAGTTAGGTTCTGGATCATAACCATGATGCTTGTCCTAATTGGATTGGCTAGTTTGAAGATTCGTTGATGAATGGAAATATCAATCATGTATTAATTTTAGGTTGCGGCCAAACAGGCATATCTATTGGAAGATATTTAAAAAACAATATTAAAATATCTTTTTATGATGAAAATAAAAATGCTTTGGATAATGCAAAAAAGTTGTTTGATAATGAAAAAAATTTATTCTTTTCAGGTAATTTAGAAGAATTATCTTTTGAAGGTGTTGATTATGTTGCAATTAGTCCTGGAATAGATCCTAGCCATCCCGTATTAAATAAAATAAGAAAAAAAATTAAGTTCCATAATGATATCTCGTTATTTTTTGATGAAAATGAATTATTAGAAACAAAAGTTATTGCTGTAACTGGGACAAATGGTAAAACTACAGTTTGTAAAATGATTGAACAATTGTCACAAGAATCTGGATTAAAAGCAAAGGCAGTAGGAAACATAGGCTTGCCAATTTTAGATTTCAAAAATGTAGATACTTTAGATGTTTTGATTATTGAACTATCAAGTTTTCAACTCGAAATATTAAATAAAGCTAAAATTGATGTTGGAATTATTCTAAATATTTCAGAAGACCATATGGATAGATATAATTCTTTCAGTAAATATCTTAAGGCTAAATCAAAATTACTTGATTTATCAAGAACTAAAATTATTAATAGGGACGATGAAAAATTAAGTTCTTTTAATAATAAAGTGAATTTCTCTTTTGGTATTTCAGAACCCTTAAAAAAAGAAGACTACGTAATAATAAATAATGATTCTGGTTCTTATATAAAAAGAGGTGATGGATTATCTATTGAATTAAATAATTTTAAACTCATAGGCGAACATAATAAATTAAATATTATGTCTGCAATTGCATGCTTAAAATCGGTTTTTCCAGAATTAAGTAATTTAAGAATTAATAATTTAAAAGGTATTAGTCATCGATTAGAGTGGGTTAAAAGTATAAACGGTGTAGATTTTTACAACGACTCAAAAGCGACTAATTTAGATGCAACAATTACAGCTTTAAAAAGTTTTAACAAAAAAAATATTTTTTTAATTGCTGGTGGTGATAGTAAAGGTCAATTTTTAATGCCTTTGGAGAAATTTATAAAAAAAAAAGGTATTAGCTCTTTATTTAATTGGTCAAGATGCACATATTTTTGAAGAAAATTTCAGATTTATAGATTCACTTAAGATAAAAAAATATAAGTTAATGCTAGATGCAGTTTTATCAGCATATAAGGATGCAGGAAATGGAGATATCATTCTATTATCGCCTGCATGTGCTAGTTATGATATGTATAAAAATTATGAAGAACGTGGTAATGAATTTAAGTCTATTGTGGAGAATTTATAAAGTATGAAACTTTTTTCTTCCCAAAAAAATTATAATTTACCAATTTATGATTACAGCTTAATCTGGGCAGCACTTTTGCTTATAGGTATTGGTTTAGTTATGGTCTATTCTGCATCGATTGATCTTGCTGCTGGTAAACAGGAATTCCAATACCAACATTATTATTTTTTACTCAGGCAATCAGCTTATTTGTTAATTGCTTTTATATGTGGCTACATTTCTTTCCTAATACCAGTTTATTTCTGGCAAAGGTGGGCCCCTTATTTGTTTTTAATAGGGGTAATTCTTTTAGTCTTAGTTTTAACGCCTATTGGTATAGAAAGTAAAGGTGGTAGAAGATGGATTCCATTAGGAATTGCAAACTTTCAACCTACAGAGATAGTTAAGCTTTTTACAATAATGTATGCATCAGATTATGTTTTAAGAAAATCAAAGCAAATGAGAACTATTGTTAAAGGTTTTTTACCTATTTTGGGGATTATGATTTTAACCGGTTCATTAGTAATCTTAGAACCAGATCTTGGTGCTTTAATTGTAATTTCTTCGATTGCAATGGGTATTCTATTTTTGGGTGGATTGACCTTAAAAGTTATTGTAAGTTTAGCTATATTGGCTCCAATTGGAGTCTGGTTAGCAATAAAGTCATCACCATACAGATTAGCAAGAATTGAGGCATTCAGAGATCCTTGGTCTCCAGAGCACATACTAGATGGTGGTTATCAAATAACTCAAGCACAAATGGCTTTTGGAAAAGGGGAGTTTTTTGGCATCGGCGTAGGAAATAGTTTCGCAAAACTTTCTTTTTTACCCGAAGCGCATACAGATTTTATTATGGCAATTATTGGCGAAGAATTTGGTTTATTGGGTGTAAGTATTGTTTTAGGTATATTTGCATTTTTGGTGCTAAGGATGTTTGGTATTGCAAAAGAGTCTATACAAAATAATAAACATTTTGGTGCTTTAATGGCACAAGGGGTAGCTATATGGTTTTCCATTCAATGCATAATTAATATGGCTGTAAATTTAGGATTATTTCCTACCAAAGGCTTAACACTCCCATTATTATCTTTTGGAGGTAGTAGTATTTTAGTGAGTGTAATTGCTATAGCAATAGTACTTAGAATTGATCATGAGAATAGAAGAAATTTGAGAGGACAACACTATAACAAATAAATTTAAAATTATGATTGCTGCTGCTGGCACAGGGGGGCATATATACCCTGGGCTTGCAATTGCTGAGTATTTTTTGGAGCAATCTCATTCTGTTTCATGGGTTGGAACACCTAAAGGCATGGAAAATAGTTTAGTAGATAAACAAAAAATTCTTTTTTCTCAAATTAGTATATCTGGTGTTAGGGGTAAAGGTATTTTGCCTTGGTTTAACCTACCATTCGTTCTTTTATTATCAACAGTTCAGTCTATTAAAATTTTACGAACTGAAAAACCAAATTTTTTGATATTGATGGGAGGTTATGTTGGTATACCTATGGCAATTGCTTCTAAAATTCTTGGAATAGAATTAATTATTCATGAGCAAAATGCGATACCTGGATTAGCAAATAAAGTTATTTCAAACTTTGCTAGTCAGATATTTTGTGGATTTAGAAATAGTTTAAAAAAGGCGAAAGTGATAGGAAATCCAATAAGAAAAAAAATTTCTAAGATTAGAAATCCTCAACAAAGATTTAAAAATAAAACAGGACCCCTTAAAATTCTTATTTTAGGAGGAAGTTTAGGAGCAAGTACTTTTAATAGATTATTACCAAGAATTTTAGATAAATTTAATTTAAGTGAGCAAATTTCAGTTATTCATCAATCTGGTGAAAAGCATTATGAGGAATTAGAAAGAACATATATGAATTTAGATACCAACGAATCAAGAGATCCTATTTGGTTATTGGGTAAAGAAAAATTTATATACGATATTGAGGAAAAATATGAATGGGCTGATATCGTTATTGCTAGATGCGGAGCACTTACTATATCAGAATTTATGGAAGCAGGTATTGCTTCAATATTGATACCATTTCCATATGCTGTTGATAATCATCAGTATCATAATGGCAAAATATTAGAAGATAAAAAAGCAGCTTTCATAATTGAGGAGAATGAGGTAAAAAATAAACTCTTAGGAACTCTTTTAAAAATAGATAGAAAAAAATGCTATCAAATGGCTTTAAATGCTCAAAAAAATAAATCAAGTTCAAATGTAGCCCAAAAAATATATTCTTACTGTAAAGAAAGATTTGATGGAAAATAAAATTAAAAATATACATTTTGTTGGAATTGGTGGTTCTGGTATGAGCGGAATCGCTGAGGTCATGCACAATTTAAGATTTAAAGTACAGGGTTCAGATCTTGGAAAATCTGAAGCGATCCAACGTTTAAAGAAATTAGGAATAAAAGTATTTAATAAGCATTTAGAAAAAAATGTTATACATTCAGATGTTGTTGTTATTTCAGCAGCCATCTCTAAACGCAATCCAGAAATTAAAGCTGCAATTAAATATAAAATACCGATTATTCCCAGAGCAGAAATGTTATCTGAATTAATGCGATTTAAAAAAGGTATTGCAGTTGCAGGAACACATGGAAAAACAACGACAACTAGTTTAATTGCTTCAATACTCTCTGAAGGAAAACTAGACCCAACTTACGTCATTGGTGGCAGACTTAACTCAATGAATGCAAATGCAAAACTTGGAGGGAGTGATTTAATGATTGTAGAGGCTGATGAATCAGATGCATCATTTCTTCATTTAAATCCTGTAAATGCAGTTATTACTAATATCGACAAAGATCATTTAGAGGCCTATCAGAATAAATTCGAAAATTTGAAACAAACTTATATTGATTTTATTCATCAGGTACCATTTTATGGATCTGTCTTCTTATGCTTAGATGATGAACATGTAAAAAGTATCATACCTTTAATATCAAGACCAATAACTACATATGGTTTTTCAAGTAAAGCAGATATTCAAGGACTAAATGTAAGATATGATGGCAGTAAGATGTATTTTAAAGTTCGAGATAAAAAATATAAAAAAGATGAATTTGAAATTGGAATTAATTTTCCTGGCGAACATTTTGTAAGAAATACTCTTGCAGCAATTTCAATTGGTCTTGAATATGGTGTATCTATAAGTAATATTAAAAGATCAATAAGTAACTTTAAAGGAGTGGCTAGGAGATACGAGATATACGATGATATTTTAATCAAAGATAAAAGAGTAAAAGTTATTGATGATTATGGGCACCATCCAACTGAAATTGAAGCGGTAATTAAAGCAACAAAAAAGGGATTTAGTAAAAAAAGAATTTATTTAGTTTTTCAGCCACATAGGTATTCAAGAACAAGAGATTGTTATAAAGAATTTATAAGAGTTTTAAAAATTCCAGATAAGGTTTTTCTTTTTGATATTTACTCGGCTGGTGAAAAAACTATAAAAAATATTACAACAAGAAATTTAATTAAGTCTATTAAGAAACAAGATGTTCATTATCTACCTAATTTTAAGACAGCAAAAAATACTATATTTGATTTAATTGAAGATAATTCAATTCTTATTGTAATGGGAGCTGGTTCAGTTGGAAATTTTATTAAGCAAATTATAAAAAAATAAAATATGGAAAAAAATATTGTTCATCAAAATGTAGAATTAAAGAGCTTCAATAGTTGGCGGGTTGGAGGAAAAGCCGAACAATTTTTAATTTGTGACAACATAGCAAAACTTGCTTTACATATTAAATCAAAAAAAATAAAGCCGCCTATTACTTATATTGGACTAGGCTCTAATTTATTAATTAGAGATGGGGGAGTTAAAGGAACAATAATAGTGATGCATGGTGGTTTAAATAAAATAAATAGAGATGGTAAATTACTTTATGCTGAAGCTGGAGTAAGTTGTTCAAAGTTATCAAGATTTGCAGCTAAAGAAGGGTTTGATGAATCAGCTTTTTTTGCCGGAATTCCAGGAACCATAGGTGGGGCTCTAGCAATGAATGCAGGTTGCTATGGTTCAGAAACATGGGAATATGTAAAAAAAGTATTAATGATTGATTTAAATGGTGACCAAATTATTAGAAATAAATCAAATTTTAAAATTGATTATAGAGAGGTTAATAATAAAGATGAAAGTTTTCTTGGAGCATGGTTTCAGTTTCCAAATGGAGATAAAGAAGATGCAAAAAATAAGATAAAAGAATTATTGTCACATAGAAAAAAAACACAACCATTAAATTGGCCAACGGCAGGCTCAACTTTTCGAAACCCAAAAGATAATTTTGCTGCAAAGATAATTGAGGATTGTGGATTAAAAGGCTTTCAAATTGGAGGGGCTCAAGTTTCAAAAAAACACGCAAATTTTATCGTTAATTTAGGGAATGCTAGTGCATTAGATATTGAAAAAGTGATTGATCACATACAACAAGTAGTTTTAAAGAAGAAAAATATAACACTTCAAACAGAAATAAAAATAATTGGAGAAAAATTTGGAAGCTAGTCAATACGGCAAAGTAGCTGTATTAATGGGTGGAATTTCTAATGAAAGAGATATTTCATTAGAAAGTGGAATTGCAGTTTTAGATGCACTTCGTAGAAAAAAAATAGTTGCAGAAAGATTCGATCCAAAAATTGATGATTTAGAACAGTTAAAAAAATTTGATAGAGCTTTTATTTGTCTTCATGGAAAAGATGGTGAAGATGGAAAAATACAAAATTTTTTAGAAAAAATAAATATTCCTTATACTGGAAGTGGAATTGATTCCTCGTCTGTAGGTATGGACAAATTTAGATGTAAAACAGTCTGGAAAAAGAAAAATATCATCACACCTGATTTTTTGCAGGTCAAAAATATATCAGATTTTAAAATAGCTTCAAAAATATGTAAATTACCTTTTTTTATTAAACCAGCAAATTCAGGCTCAAGTATTGGTATTGCAAAAGTCAATAATCACCAAGAGTTTGCAAATGCATTCAATGAAGCATCCAAAATTGATAAAATCGTTATTGTTGAATCTTTAATTGAGGGAAAGGAGTACACCTTACCTATTATTCATAACAAAACATACCCTATTATAGAGATTAGATCTAAAACTGATTTTTATGACTATGAGGCTAAATATTTAAGAGATGACACTGAATTTATTTGCCCCGCTAAACTTAGTGAAAAATTAGTTAAAAATATTAATCAAGAATGTAAAAAAGCTTTTGATTCTATTGGATGTGAAGGATGGGGTAGAGTAGATTTTATAATTGATGAAAATGAAAAAATATTTATTATTGAAGTCAATACAGTCCCTGGAATGACAAATCATAGCCTTGTGCCAATGTCTGCAAAATATTCTGGAATTAGTTTTGATGATTTAGTAATTATGATTTTAGAGACATCAAATGCTTAAAAAGGAAAGCACAATAAGAAAAGTTACAACTACTGTTTATATATTCATTTTTTTAACTTTAATATTTTTAAGTTATCAATTAATGACAAGTTCTAATTTTCCAATAACTCAAATAGGTATAAAGGGGGAATATGAAAATATAAATAAAAGACAAATTAACTTGATTAAAAACAAGTTTATAAATGAGAATTTTTTTGGAATCAATCTTGAATCTACAAGACAAGCTTTTAAAAAATTACCTTGGATAAGGGACGTAAGTATTCGAAGAGATTGGAATAATTTTGGCTTATTGGTAGAAATTGAATCACATAAACCAATTGCAAGATGGAAAAATCGTGGGCTTGTTAACAATTTTGGAGAAATATTTCATGCTGCATATGAAGATGATTTACCATTATTTGTTGGCCCAGAGGAGTTTGTTGAAGAAATGACAGTAAAATATAATCAAATAAATAAAATTCTTGAGAAAGAGTCGATGCAAATTGGTACAATCTCATTATCGAAAAGATTATCATGGGAAATTTATACAAACAATCATATGAGAATTTTTTTAGGCAAGGAAAAAAATAATATTATTGTTAATAAATTAAATATCTTAATGGAAAATTATCATCATGTTTTATCAGAATTGAAAAGTCAAATCGAGTATATAGATCTTAGATATAAGGATGGATTTGCAGTAAAAAAACTTAATGAAAAATTAAATAAGATAAATAAACAAAAAAAGACTGCATTATGAATAACGTTATTCCACCAATAATGAAAAGTAAAAAAGACCAAAATACAAGAATTTCTGCTCTTGATATAGGAACATCAAAGGTAGTTGTAATTGTTGCTGAGTTACAATCTGATGGTGTTTTAAAAATTATTGGTAAGGGCCAACATGTATCAAAAGGCCTAAAAAAAGGTGTTGTTGTTAATATTGATAACACAATGCAGGCAATACAGAGAGCTGTTGAAGAAGCAGAATTAATGGCAGATTGTAAAATAACCGAGGTATATACTGGAATTGCAGGAAGTCATATTAAAAGTTTGAATTCTCATGGTATGGTAAAAATTAAAGATGAAGAAGTAACGCAAATGGATATCGATCGAGTTAGAGAAACAGCTGAAGCAATTAATCTACCAACTGATCAAGAAGTTCTACATACACTACCTCAAGAATATATCATTGATAATCAACAAGATATTAAAGAGCCATTAGAGATGAGCGGAATGAAACTTAATGTTAAAGTTCATATGATCTCTGGTTCAATTGCTGCACGTCAGAATATTATTAAATGTATAAGAAGATGTGGCTTGGAGGTTATTGATTTGGTTTTTCAGCCTTTAGCTTCAAGTGAAGCTGTTTTAACTCAAGATGAAAAAGAATTAGGTGTGTGTCTAATTGATATTGGAGGAGGAACCACTGATATTGCTGTAATTAAAAATGGAGCATTTCAACATACTTCTGTAATTCCTGTTGCTGGTGATCAAATAACCAATGATATTGCAATTGCCTTTCAAACTCCAACCCAATCTGCATCAGATATTAAAGAAACATATGGGTCTGCTATGCCAAGTTTGTCATCTACTAATGAAATTATTGAGATACCTCTTGTTCATGGTCAAGCACCTAAAAGAATAACAACTCAGGCTTTGGCTCAAGTTATAGAGCCAAGAATAGAGGAGCTTTTTGAAAAAGTACAAAATGAAATTAATAGAAGTCGAATGGGAAGTACAATTGCTTCAGGGATTGTAATTACTGGGGGATCTTCTATGTTAAAAGGTATGGTTGAGTTAGGGGAGAAAATATTTAATATGCCTGTTAGAATTGGTATACCAAGAAATATTGATGGACTTTTACAGGTTGTAGAGAACCCAAGATATGCAACCGGAGTAGGTTTATTAATTATGGGTAAAAGTGATGTAGAAAAGAGTGAATACAAATCAGGTACTGGAAATTCAGTGAGTGAAATTTTAAAAAGAGCAAAAAATTGGTTCAAAGGAAACTTTTAATGCGATGTGAGATTGATTATGTTTGAAGTCATAGAAGGTAAAAAGCAAAAAGCCATTATTAAAGTTATGGGTGTTGGTGGTTGCGGAGGCAATGCTGTTGATTACATGATTAAAAAGAATGTAATGGGAGTTGAATTTATATGCGCAAATACTGATTTACAATCATTAAAAAAAAGTCAAGCAAGCACAATTGTACAAATCGGAGAAATTTTAACTCAAGGACTTGGTGCTGGAGCAAGACCAGATAAAGGTAAACAAGCTGCATTAGACGATAAAGATAAGATAATTGAATCTCTTGAAGGGGCTGATATGCTTTTTCTTGCTGCTGGAATGGGAGGTGGTACAGGTACTGGAGCTACTCCTGTAATAGCACAAATTGCTAAAGAGTTAGGTATTTTAACTGTAGCTGTTGTTACAAAACCATTTAATTTTGAAGGAAGAAGGGTTCAAATTGCAAATGATGGAATTGATGAACTTGTAAATCATGTTGACTCACTTATTACTATACCAAATGAAAAATTAATGGGCGTCCTTGGCCCTGATGTAACTTTTGTAGATGCATTCGGAGCTGCAAATGATGTTTTGTACAGTGCAGTTTCAGGTATTGTTGAAATTATCAATAATCCAGGATTGATTAATGTAGATTTTGCTGATGTTAAAACTGTTATGAGTGAAATGGGTATGGCAATGATTGGCTCAGGAACAGCAGAAGGTTCAGACAGGGCATCAAATGCTACAAAACAAGTAGTTGCATGTCCATTATTAGAAGATGTTAATCTCAATAATGCGAAAGGAATGTTAGTAAATATTTCTGCAAGTAGTGATTTTAAAATGAAGGAATATTTTGAAGTTATGAATACAATTAAACAATATGCTGCAGAGAATGCTCATGTAATTGTTGGAAATGTAATAGATGATTCAATGGGTAACGATATAAGAGTTACTATGGTTGCTACAGGTTTGTCCTACTTAAAAGAAGAAGAAAAATTAAATTTAGCTAAAGATTCAAGTCAAAATAATAATGATGTTATGAGAGAATTTGTTTATGACGCTGATGAAAATGAAAATGAAAATGAAAATGAAAAAATAAACTTAGAGGATCATGAAAATATTGAAGAAAATAAGAAAGAAAGCCCTAATGTGTTTGGAAATAATTCACCTGAAGGTGATGATCTTGATAAACTGAGAATGTCAACTGAGGAAGAGTATGATATTCCTTCATTTATGAGAAGAAAAAATTAGATGATTTTTCAAAGATCAATTAAAAACGAAGTCAGTGCAGTAGGGGTAGGCCTTCATTCAGGGAAAAAGACTCGAATAACATTAAAGCCCGCTAAAGAAGATAGTGGGATAATATTTAAAAGAACTGATCTTGATTTACCAATAGAGATTCAGGTAGAACCAAAAGCCATAAAAGAAACTCGATTATCATCTACAATTGGTAAGGGAAAAACAAAAATTTCAACTATTGAACATCTAATGTCAGCCCTTTCTGCTTCTGGCATTGATAATATATTAATTGAAGTTGACGGTTCTGAAATACCTATTATGGATGGAAGCTCTATCCCATTTGTTTATTTAATAAATTCTGCAGTAATTTATGAGCAATTAAAACCAAAAAGATTTGCTGTTATTAAAGAAGAAATAAAAGTTCAAGAAGAAGATAAATATGCTAAATTCGAACCTTATAATGGATTTTTAGTCGATTTTACAATTGATTTTCCGCATCCAGCTTTTAAAGAAGAAAATAATAGAGTTGAAATAGATTTTTTTAAAGATTCTTATGTTAATTTTATTAGTAGGGCAAGAACATTTGGATTTATGCAAGAAGTTGAATATCTTCGAGCTAATGGATTAGCTAGAGGAGGTTCTTTAGATAATGCTATTGTTTTGGATGAATATAAAATCTTAAATGAAGAAGGTTTAAGGTATTCAGATGAATTTGTTCGCCATAAAATTCTAGATGCAATTGGAGATTTATATATGATTGGAATGCCAATTATTGGAAAATTTACAGCATATAAATCAGGCCATGAGCTTAATAATAAATTGCTTAGATTAATGCTTGAAAATAAGACAAAATGGGCAATAGAGTTATTAGATCTTGAGGATAAAGAAAAAGCTTCTTTAGCAACTAATTATATAAAAGAAAAAAATAATTTTAGGAAGAATTATTTAGAAAAAATACAATGATATTTATTAAATTAAGTATTTTCTTGCTGGTTATATTTTTTTCTGTTGTGACAGCTTGTTATTTTTTCACCAAAAATAAAAAATATTTATATTTAGCAAAAACAGCAATTAATTATTTAATTTCAATCCTTTTATTAATTGCAATAGTCTATTTTACTTTACGCTATTTACATATATGGTAACGAAGGTTATTTCAATATTTGGCGGTGCTGGATTTATTGGAACCGAATTAGTTAAAGAATTAGTAAAAAAACCTTTTGAAATTAGAATTTTTACAAGAAAAAAAAATAAAATAAATTACTCGAAGTTTTATCCAAGGGTTAAAGTAATTGAATACTCGCCAAAAAAAGATTTTTCAGATGATCTTGAGGGATCAAATATAATAATTAACTTAGTTGGTATTCTCCATGAGAGTAGAAATTTAAAATTTTCAATGGCACATGAAAATTTTGTATCAAGTTTAATAAAGTATGCTTTAAAAAAAAATATAAAAAGATTAATTCATTTAAGTGCAATAGGTGCAAATAAAACATCTGAAAGTAAATATTTAAATTCTAAATACAAAACAGAGATTTTAATAAAAAAAGATTTTAAGAGCTTTAATTGGACCATATTTAGACCATCTATTGTATTTGGACCGCAAGATAAATTTATAAATTTATTTAAAAAAATGATTAAATTTTTACCAATAATATTTTTAGTTTCTCCTAAAGCTGAGTTTCAACCAATCTATGTTGAAGATTTAGTGGATATAATTACTAAGAGTATTGAAAATAATAAAACATATAAAAAAGTGTTTAATCTTGGAGGTCCAAAAAATTAACATTTTTAGAAATTATTAAACTAATATCTATTTGTGATAAAAAGAAAAATATTGTTATTGGACTAAATAAAACTATGTCTTATTTATTTGTTAGCTTACTACAATTATCACCAGTTAAACTAATAACTACAGATAATTTGAAATCTATGGAAATTAGCAATACTGTTAAAGTAAACCATTCATACCATTTTAAATCTTCTCTTAAAGAATTGACTACATATTTAAATAACTATAAAAAACTATGAATATTTATCTTGTAGGAGGGGCAGTGCGCGACAAACTTATGGGTATTTCTAGCAAAGATAGAGATTATGTTGTCGTTGGAAGTACCCCTGAAGAAATGATTAAGTTAGGTTTCAAGCCAATTGGAAAAGACTTTCCAGTTTTCTTACATCCTAAAACTAATGAAGAATATGCTCTTGCAAGAACAGAAAAAAAAGTAGGTAAAGGTTACCACGGTTTTAAATTTTTCACTTCTCCCGCCGTTACCCTGGAAGAAGACTTAAAAAGAAGGGATATCACCATAAATGCAATAGCTGAGGATGAAGATGGAAAAATTTATGATCCTTTTAATGGCGTAAATGACATTAAAAATAAAATAATTAAACACGTAAGTAACGCTTTTTGTGAAGATCCATTAAGGGTTTTTCGAGTAGCGAGATTTTATGCAAGATTTAAAGATTTTGAAATTCACCAAGACACTGAAAAGTTAATAAAAAAAATAGTATCCAGTGGTGAAATTAAGTCCTTATCAGTTGAAAGAATCTATTCTGAGATATTAAAAGGCTTAGAAGAAAAACATTCCGATAAAATGTTTTTATCTTTTGAAACCAGCGGTGTTTTAAAAGAAATTTTTCCAGAATTTAATTATTCAAGTATTCCTTTTCATGCTTTGTTAAAAGCCCTTAGAAATACCTCTAATTCCATTAAGGCTGAATCTAAATTTTTAATGATTTTGGTTCTTCCTTCACTTTTAGATATAGAAATAGAAAGTAACAACGAATATTATTTAGATTTTTTTAGATTACCAAGAAATGCCAAAAATCTTTTTAAAAGTATTAAGTCTGAAGCTATAAATCTTGAAAATTTTTTATCTCTTTCTTTAGAAAATAAATTAGATTGCTTATATCGATTAGATTTTTTTAGACGTCCTGATATTACTATGGAAATTTTAGATATGCTCATCTTCTTGATATTAGCACGCTCCAAACCAATCCCATCAAGCCATTCAATAGAGCGTGAAGAAAATTTAGCATATAAGAAGAATGTAATTAAAAAGATTGAATTAGTGAAGAATTTAATTTTATCGTTCAAGAAAGAATTAAGCCTAATAAGAAGTACAACAGACCCATTAAAATCTGTGGAAAAAATTAAAGAGTTAATTTACCAAGAAAGACTCGCTATTCTTAAAAAATTAGTCAGTAATTAAATCACTTAATTGAGAAATTTTTTTATCAATAAATTTTGGATCTTCTTTATGATTAGAAAGCCATATTGTAAATAATCCAAATTTATGAGCTGTTTCAAGATTTTCTTTTATATCATCAACAAAATAAGCTTTTTTAATTTTATATTTATTGAGAAAAAGCTCCATTGAAATTTTGCTTGGCTTTGGTTTAAAATTTGCATCTTCTATACTAAAGATACTATCAAAGTAATCTTCAATATCACATTTTTTAAGTATCGTTTTAGTATAATTATTAGGGGCATTTGTATAAAGAATTTTTGGAGCTTTTATTGAATCTAATGTATTTTTTAAGTTTGGCATAGGTACAACTAGTTCCTCAAGATTATCAACTTTATGCGTTTCTTCTAAAAATTTATTTGGATTTATTTTGTGATATTTAATTAGGCCCTCTAAAGTAGCTCCATATTGATCCCAATATTTTTGTCTTAATTGATCAGCATCATCAAGATTAATTTTTAATTCCTTACTAATATAATGATTGATTTTTTGATTAATTACGGGAAATATTTTTTGTTCTGCATTATGTAATGTATTATCAAGATCAAATATCCATGTATGTTCCAAATTACTCGTCCTTAATAAGTGTTCCAACACCTTGATCAGTTAAGATTTCTAGCAATAATGCATGTTCAACTCTCCCATCGATAATATGAACAGAGTTTACTTTATGTTTAGCAGCATGAACAGCAGAATTAATTTTAGGGAGCATACCATCTGAGATAGTCCCATCACTTATAAGCTTTTCAATTTCATTTGGAACTAATCCCGTTATTAGTTTTTTATTTTTATCTAAAACACCTGTTGTATTTGTCATCAGTACTAATTTTTCAGCAGTTAAAATTTCTGCAAATTTTGAAGCTACAACATCAGCGTTGATATTGTAAGTTTTGTTATTACCATCTATTCCTATCGGTGCAATAATTGGTATTATTCCATCTTCTTTTAGATGTTTCATAAATGATGAATCAATACCTATTATTTCTCCAACATAACCAAGATCGTTAGATTTTTCTTTAGCTTCTAATTTTTTAGCTTGAATAATGCTTAAAGTTTTCTCATTTCTATAGCTTTTAGCATCTCCTCCATTGTCTCTTACAAGATCTATAATTTGTTGATTGACTTCATTTAAGACATTAATAACTATTTCTAATGTTTTTTTATTTGTAACTCTAATACCTTCTTGAAAAATAGGTTTTTCACCTGATTTGGCTAATGATTCGTTAATTTGGGGTCCACCACCATGAATGACAACTGGATTCATTCCAACTAATTTTAACAACACTAGATCTTTAGCAAATGATTGTTTTAAACGCTTATCAATCATTGCATTACCTCCAAATTTAATAATTATTGTTTTCCCAAAAAATTCTTTTATGTATGGTAATGCTTCACTTAGTACTTTTGATTTTTCATTTGGAGTCATTTTTTATAGCCCTTTGGTAAAGTATTTTGAGTTTCGTTCAGTGGCATAGATTTTTTTTCTTGCATTAGGCATAAATTTTTTATCTGTTAACTTAAAATTATTTTCAATAAACCAATGTTCAGATTGCGTAGTTAGAATAAATAATTCTTTTATATTTAATTCTAAAGCTTTTTTCTCACAAAATTTCAGTAACTTTTTTCCGTAACCAAGATTTTGATATTTATCATGAATTGCAAAGCATGCCACTTCAAGTAAATTAGAATATTGGTATAGCGCAACAGTTCCAATTATATTATGGTCGTGCTCAATGACATAAAATGAACTTATATCCTTGTGCACTCTATCAGCAAGTATCCCTTTTTTTTCTAATGGACTAATAATATTTCTAATTTGATTTATATCTACTTCCCTGGCACTTCTTATATTCTCGAGAGAATATTCCGTAAGAATTGTTCCTGAACCTTTGTCTGTAAAAATTTCCTCAATTATGGACCCATCGATATTTCTATTTATTAAGTGTACTTTCTCAATTTTATTATTAATTGCATACAAGCTACTTTTGAGAATATTAAAATCATTGTAGGAAATAAAAGGAGCGTTTTTTGGATTTTCAATATGCTCAATTAATCGTTTAGCTTTGTTAAAAGTTAATTCTGGGATTAATTCACCTTGTAAGTTCAGGATACCATTTGAATTAACGTAATAAATTAATTTTTCAGCTCTAACAGATTGGGCAACATGGGCTGCTGTTTGTTCGTAAGATAAATTGAATACATCTCCAATTGGCGAATAACCCAGTGGTGAAATAATAATAATTTCTTTATTAGTTAGCTTATTAAATATTGCTTCAGAATCAATTTTTCTGATTTGGCCAGTAAATTCCATATCAGTGCCATCAATAACTCCAATTGGACGTGCAGTAATAAAATTTCCACTAGATACTTTAATATTGGCTTTCAAGAGAGGAGAATCTAAAAATCCTGAAGAAAGCACAGCTTCAATTTTTGTTTTTATCATTCCATTAACTTCTAATATTTCTTTTAAAACCTCTTTTTTAGTAACTCTTAAATTTCTAATTAATTTAGAACTAATATTTTTGTCCTTTAATTTTTTATTAATTTGTGGCCTAACTCCATAAACTAAAATAATATTTATGTTCATAGAATGCATTAGATTAATATCGTGAGCTATAGAATTAAATTGTTCATCATTTATTATCTCGCCCCCAATGCCTATTACAAAAGTTTTAGAATTGAATTGGTTGATAAACTTTGCCGATTGTCTAAAACTTTGTATAAAGTCGATTGGTTTATTGATTGAAAAATTTTTATCAAAAAATACTGATGGAGATACATTAAAGGATACTGATAGCCTTTCAAGTAAAGTAAAGTTGATATTTAATTCACCTCTTTCAATTCTTGACAAATTTCCGGGATCTAAATTAGTAGTTTTCGCAAGAGCTGAGAGCGTCATCCCTTTTTCTTGCCTTAGTTTTCTGATGATTTGACCTGGATTCATATTGTTAATAATACATATTTAATTAATTATTTAAATATTGTAACTCAAAAATATGTATTTTATACAATATCTCCATATTTATATTGTAAAATAGATAAAATAGAAATAGGTGCAGTTTCAGTACGAAGGATTCTTGGACCTATTTGTATAGATAAGAAACCCTTTTTAATCGCTAATTCTAATTCTTTTTTTGTGAAATCACCTTCTGGCCCAATTAAAACAATTATTTCTTGTTTTGTGTTGATAAATTCAATGTCATTGAGGTTTTTTTTAGCATCAGGACTTAAAATAATTTTTAAATTTCCCTTAAAGACTCTATTTTTTTCTAGATAACTAGATAAATCTTGAGGCGAGTGAATAAGAGGTATTTTAGCCCTACCACACTGTTCGCATGCAGATATAGAAATTTGACGCCAGCGCATAAGTTTTTTCTCAGTTTTATTATCTTTGATTTTAATAATACTTCTATCACATATGACAGGCTGAATTTCACTAATTCCTAATTCAGTTGTTTTTTGTATAATCCAATCCATTTTGTCATTTGATGTCAAGGCTTGTAAAAGTCTAATTTTTAAATTGGATTCTTTATTAATTACTTTTTTTGAAATTATCAATACTTCAATTTGATTTTTTTTTAAATTAATGATTTTTCCTTGATAATCTGAGCCATCTCCATTAAATAAAATTATTTGATCATTTATTTTTACTCGCATGACCTTTAGTGCATGATGTGAGGAAAGGTTATCCATAAATAGACTTTCATTAATATTTATGGTGTTTGGATGGTAAAATCTATGCATATTAATAACTTTATAATTTAATTAAATAATTTTAATCATACAGAATGGAGAAAATAATTGGTTAGTTTAAGTCCACCATTATGTGATTTTGGATGGAAAGCAAAAACTTTTAATTTGTTAGGTGTTGATAATAAATTATGGGATCTGGAAGAAGCAAAGGGTGAAAATGGCCTTTTATTAATGTTTATTTGTAATCATTGCCCTTATGTTAAAGCCATTTTACCTAGATTAGTTAATGACTTAAAAGATTTAAAGAAATATGGTATCAATTCAATCGCAATTTCAAGTAATGATGTTTTAAATTATCCTGAAGATTCATTTGAAGAAATGAGAAAAATATCAGATAAATTTAATTTTAGTTTTCCTTATGTGTTTGATGAATCTCAATCAGTTGCAAAATTATACAACGCAATTTGTACCCCAGATTTTTTTGGATTTAACAGAGAATTAGAATTACAGTATCGTGGTCGGTTTGATTCAACCGGAAGAGCTGAGAAAGCACCTATCGAAAATAAAAAAGATTTATACGATGCTATGAAATTAATTTCTAGTACTCAAAAAGGTCCAGAAATGCAATTTTCAAGTATAGGTTGCTCACTAAAATGGAAAGAAAGCAACTAGAATTAAATTATAGATATCTTGATTGAATTGCTACTTTAGGGAATAATTCTAGATTCAATATAATATATGTTACTTAAAGCCTAATTGGCTATAAAGAAATTAATTGGGAGAGTAAACAATGGCTACAAGACAAGATTTAGCAAATGCAATCCGAGCTTTATCAATGGATGCAGTTCAAAAGGCAAATTCTGGGCACCCCGGAGCTCCAATGGGGATGGCTGAAATTGGAGAGGTTCTATGGAATCATCATTTAAATCATAATCCAAATAATCCAAATTGGGCTAACCGCGACCGTTTTATTCTTTCCAATGGTCATGGCTCAATGCTAATTTATTCGTTGCTTCATTTAACAGGTTACGATCTTCCAATGAAAGAAATTGAAAGTTTTAGACAGTTACATTCTAAGTGTGCAGGACATCCAGAATATGGGTATGCACCAGGTGTCGAAACCACAACAGGACCTCTAGGTCAAGGTATTAGTAATGCAGTTGGTTTCGCGATGGCTGAAAAACTTCTTGCAAATCAATTTAATAAACCTGGACATGATATTGTTGATCATCATACTTATGTTTTTCTAGGTGATGGCTGTTTAATGGAAGGTGTTTCTCATGAAGCCTGTGCTCTAGCTGGGACTTGGGGACTTGGAAAACTTATTGCTTTTTGGGATGATAACGGAATTTCTATTGATGGGCATATAGAGGGTTGGTATACAGACGATACTGCAAAAAGATTTGAATCGTATGGTTGGCACGCCATTAGAGATGTTGATGGTCACGATCCTGATGCAGTTGAGAAAGCTATTCAAGAAGCAAAAAAAATAACAGACAAACCAACAATGATCTGTTGTAAAACTATTATTGGTAAAGGATCACCAAATAAATCTGGATCACATGACTGTCATGGAGCCGCACTTGGGGAAGATGAAGTTGCTTTAGTCAGAAAAGAAATTGGATGGGAACATCCAGCATTTGTTATACCTCAAGATATTTATGATGGTTGGAATCAAAAAGATAAAGGACAAGCTAAGGAGGATGCATGGAATTCAAAATTTGATGAATATGCAAAAGAATTTCCTGATTTAGCTGCTGAATTAAAAAGAAGAATGAATAATGAACTTCCAAGTAATTGGAAAAAACTTTCAGAAAAATTAATCAAAGATGCTGATGCAAATGGCGAAAAAATGGCAACCAGAAAGGCTTCCCAAAATGCAATAACTGCCTTAGCAGAATTATTACCAGAATTTGTTGGAGGTTCAGCAGATTTGACTGGGTCAAATCTAACCAGTTGTCCAAGTTTCGAGCATGTAAGTGGTAAAAAACCAGGAAACTATATATCTTACGGTGTTCGTGAATTTGGTATGGCTGCAGTAATGAATGGAATGGCTCTTCATGGAGGTATTTTACCTTTTGGAGGCACTTTCCATATGTTCACAGACTATATGAGAAATGGTATGAGAATGGCTGCATTAATGAAACAAAGAGTTGTATATGTATTAACTCACGATTCAATCGGTCAGGGTGAAGATGGTCCAACTCATCAACCAATTGAAACAACTGCTGGATTACGCTACATTCCGAGAATGGAAGTTTGGCGTCCTTGTGATGCAACTGAGGTTTCTACAGCTTGGGTTGCAGCTGTTGAGAATTTAGAAAATCCAACAAGTTTAATATTTAGCCGACAGGGTACAAGCTTTATATCTAGATCAGAAGCTCAAATAGCAGATATCCGTAAAGGTGGCTACGTCTTATCAGATTCTGATGGAAAAGCAGATGTGATATTAATTGCAACAGGTTCAGAAGTAGCTTTAGCTATGGATGCACAAACAGCTTTAAAAGAATCTGGTGTCAATGCTAGAGTTGTATCAATGCCTTGCACACATGCTTTTGATCGACAGGAGAAAAAATTTCAAGATAGTGTTCTTACTCCAGGGGTTAAAAGGGTTTCAATTGAGGCTGGCGTAACTGATTTTTGGAAAAAATATATCGGATTAGATGGAGCATCTGTAGGAATTAATACTTATGGTGAGTCAGCTCCAGGCGGAGATCTTTTCAAACATTTTGGTTTTACTGTTGAAAATGTAATTAAAACAGTAAAATCAATTCTGTAATTGATTTTTCTGGTTTAAAATAAGGCATCTTGAATTTAAGATGCCTTATTATTTTGTAAGGATAATTTATGCCAATTAACGTTGCTATCTCAGGATTTGGAAGAATTGGAAGGCTTGTTCTGAGAGCGCTCTACGAAACAAAAAGAAAAGATATTAAAATAGTAGCTATCAATTGCAGTCGAGGTGATATTGATCGACATGCACATTTAATCAAATTTGATACAGCACATGGACGATTTAATGCTGAAGTATCAACATCAAAAGATTCTTTTATTATTGATGGAGACAAAATAAAGTATTTAAATACTAGAAACCCAGATGAGCTTTTATGGAAAGAATATAATGTTGATATCGTTTTAGAGTGCACAGGTGCCTATAGAGGAAAAGCATCTAGTTATTTCCACATAGATAATGGAGCTAAAAAAGTCTTAATTTCTGCGCCAGGGGAAACAGATATTGATGCAACAATTGTATATGGTGTTAATCATGATATTTTAAAATCTTCAGATTTAGTTGTTTCAAATTCATCATGTACTACAAATGGACTTGC
>MDSX01011860.1_pt1 | contig 44223 bp, 42 predicted proteins | sample 811141 | NCBI WGS metagenome assembly MDSX01 (sample SAMN05326642, study PRJNA326480) | marine metagenome | isolation source: seawater | place: Atlantic Ocean: South East | collected 2010 | reverse complement strand
GTAGAAAAGATAAAGATGGAAATAGTTATATTAGTTATTTCTTTAAACCAATTTCTTAAGGGAGAAAATTATGAGTGATGTTTATGTATTAGGGGTAGATATGATCAAGTTCGGAAGATTTCCGGACAGAACGGTTCCTGATCTAGGTGCAGAAGCTGCGTTATTAGCTTTAGATGATGCTGGCTTAAATATAGGCAATATGGAAGCTTTCTACTGCGGAAACCTTGGGCAAGCAAATGCAATGGTTGGGCAAAGAATACTTCAAGAAATAGGTCAAACTGGGATACCAGTGGTAAATTGCTCAAATGCATGTGCCACAGGCGCTACTGCATTTAGAGAAGCCTGGACCTCAATAAAAGCTGGATTATACGATGTAGTCCTAGCTGTAGGAGTTGAGCAAATGGGTACTGGGCTCCTGGGTGGAGCTGGAGGTGGTACAGGAATACCTAAAGAAGGATTGCTAGGTTCAGGAACTATGCCTGCTGTATTTGCTGAAGCTGGAATGGAGCATGCTCGCCAGTACGGAACTACTTTTGAACAATTTGCAAAGATTTCTGTTAAAAATCATCATCACTCAACGATGAATCCTAAAGCAAGATATCAAATTGAAACTCCTTTGGATGAAGTGATGAATGCTGAGATGATTTCTTATCCCAATACAAAGTTGATGTGCTCTGTTAATGTGGACGGGGCCGCAGCAGCAGTCTTAGTTTCTGAGAAGAAAGCTAAAGAACTTGGGATGCAGAGAGCTGTAAGGGTTAAAGCCTCGGTAATGACAAGCGATCCTTATCAAGAAAGAGACTTAGTGATGCCTGATGTTAATTCATGTACAAGAAAAGCCGCTGCAGAAGCTTACGAGATGGCTGGTCTAGATTCTAATGATATAGATTTAGTAGAATTACACGATTGTTTTGCAACTGCTGAAATGCTGCATTACGAAAATCTAGGGTTATGCAGTGATGGAGAAGCAGGAAGATTAATTGACGAAGGAGAAGTAGAGCTTGGGGGAAGAATACCTGTTAATGTATCAGGAGGACTTTTATCAAAAGGACATCCACTTGGAGCAACTGGTATTGCAAATATTTATGAAGTTTGTACTCACCTAAGAGGAGAGGCAGGAGCAAGACAAGTTCAGAATGCTAAAATAGGTATGACTCATGTCATAGGTTTAGGTAGTGCTTGTGGGATACATATACTAGAAAAAGTATAGTATTACTTATGCAAATTGGTGTTGTTAGTGATACCCATAACAACTTAAAAAATATAGATAAAATAATTACTATATTTAATGAAAAAAATATCTCTTTAGTAATACATACTGGTGATATAGCCAATGCAAAATCATTAGAAAAATTTTCTAAGCTTCAAGGTAAACTCATAGGCGTATATGGAAATAACGATAGGAATGAAGAAGGAATAAAAAAAATAGCTGACATCAATCACTTCTCGTTCAAAGAACCGCCAAAGGTAGTAACTTTATGCAATAAAAATGTTGCCGTATTTCATGAGCCTGAGCTAATTGACGATTTTTTGAGACAAAATAACAATACTGATGTCGTGATTCACGGACATACACATAGATACAGAAATGAAACCAAAAATGGAGTTTTGTTTTTTAATCCAGGAGAATGTGCCGGTATGCAGGTTGGCAGTAATGCAGTAGGTGTTATAGATTTAATTAGTTTAGAAGCTAAAAGAATTTTCTTTTAAGTAATTTAAATACAAGAATAGAAAGCAAACCTAAAGAGATCGATAAAAGAATTGGTCTCAAAACTCTGGTTGAAAAGTTTTGTTCGAAAACTATATTGAAAACAAAAGTAAATAATGAAGGTGCATATTCTGATGCTGCACTTTCTATCTGAGCTGGTGTAATAAAGATTATCAGCAATAAAATTAAAAGTTCTAAAGAATACTCTTTGCTAAGCCTTGAAAGTAGCAAGCTTATCGATATTGAAGATGCTATATAAATTAACCAAAACATAGATTTATTTCAGAAGCTTAGATAGATCTTCTTTGATTAATTGGCTTCTCCATGGTGTGATTTCCTTACATGCAAAGTCAAGCCCTTTAAGAGATGCTAATCTCACAAAATCCTTTTGTGCTTTTTTTGAAAAAAATAAAGTCTTGTTAATTTGTTCACGTTTAGATATTTCTTCAACAACCATATCAAACTTATTTAAAATATCAGTCTCTTGCACCTTGCTCATACTCCTTTCTAATTCAGTTAAGGGCGAACTATCGCCAAAAGTAACGTCTAAAAGTCTTTGAACATCTTGATCATGCCAAATAAGTTTAGAGGTTTTAGACAACTCATTCTTTTGTAACTTATAAAGATGGATCAAGTACTCAACATCTAATGCAGCATATTTTAGTTGAGAGTCTGAGAGCGGTCTTCTCATCCAATTTGATCTAGTTTCATTTTTGTTTAAGGTGATCCCTAGTTCTTGCTCTACAATCCCTTGGTATCCTATTGTGAAATCTCCATCTAAAAAGGAATTTGCTATTTGAGTATCAAATATATTGATCATCCTTTTTTTTGTCCAAGCAAAAATAGCTTCTAAATCTTCCTTGCATGAATGAAATATTTTAGTCACGGAATCTGAAAATAGAAAGTTTACGCTCTCCCCTGGATCTTGAATGAGGATAGTATCAATCAGATATATTTCTTCTTCGTCGTTAACCTGGAGTAAGGCTAATCGCATATTATCTTTTGTTGTTCGTCTAAATTCTGTATCTACCCCAAGATAAGGCTTTTGTATTAATTCTTGATTTAAATAGGATAAATCATCAATTGAATCAATAAATGTAAACAAAGCTATTTACTTCCTTTTTGTTTTTGGAGATATAAAACATCTACAATCTCATTATCAGGTGTATAACCTGAAACTACCTCCTCTAAAACTTTCTTAAGAGTTCCTATGTTTCCGTCTTTCTCTGCTTGCTGGACTTGTCCAATGTAATTTTCTAGTTCTTTTAGGCTTATGAAATCTTCTTTTGCTTTAAGAATTCTTTTATGAATTGTGGGGCTTACATTATTTCCAATTAATAATTCTTCATATAACTTTTCACCAGGTTTCAATCCGGTGAACTGAATCTCTATATCTCCCCTTGGATTATTTTCATCGATTATTTCCATGCCACTTAAATTTATCAATCTTTGGGCTAATTCTAGAATCTTAACAGGCTCTCCCATGTCTAAAACAAAAACGTCTCCTCCTTCTCCCATTGCACCTGCTTGTATCACAAGTTCAGCTGCCTCAGGAATAGACATAAAATACCTAACTACATCTGGGTGAGTTACTGTAACTGGACCACCATCAGAGATCTGTTTTTGAAAAAGGGGTATAGCTGATCCAGATGATCCTATTACATTACCAAATCTTACCATTATCATTTTTGTATTACTTTCTGGAGACATGGCTTGAAGAATGAGTTCTGCAAAGCGTTTGGTGGCTCCCATTATGTTTGCCGGCCTGACTGCTTTATCTGTTGATATTAAAACAAAAGTCTCAACATTAGTTTGTTCAGCTGCTTCTGCCGCTATCTTTGTTCCTAGAATATTATTGATCACCGCTTCAAAAGGATTCTCTTCTACTAAGGAAACATGCTTATAAGCAGCTGCATGATAAACAGTCTGGACACCAAAAGAATTAAAAACCTCCATCATTCGATTTATATTTGTAACGTTTGCTAACACGCTATATAAGTTTTCACTTGATGAGATCTCCTCAATCTCATTTTTAATTGAATACAAAGCGTACTCACTTGAATCAAGTAATATGATTTTTTGGGGCTTGTTTAAAGCTACTTGTTTGCTAATTTCAGCACCAATCGAACCTCCGGCTCCTGTAATAAGAACAACTTTATCTTTAATATTTTTTTCTATGAGTTCTTGCCTGGGCTCAACTTGTACTCTTCCAAGTAAATCGGTGATATTCACTTCTTTTAATTCTGAAACCAGCACTTTGCCTTGTGCCAATGCAGCGAGACCTGGAAGAATTCTGACTTTTACAGAGTATTGTTCAATCTCTTTGAGCAACAGTCTTAAATTAGATTTGGATGCAGAAGGAATTGCTATAAGAACTTCATCAACCTTGTTTCTAGTAACAAGTCTTTTTAATTTCATAGGGTGTAAAACCTTCACACCACCTATAAATGTATTATGCAGAGCAGGATTGCTGTCAATAAACGCTATGGGTTGCATCTCAGAACTAACTCTCAAGGCTCCAGCTAACTGAATACCTGCCGAACCAGCTCCGTAGATTACAACCCTCTTATCGGAACGCCTTTCGGAAAAAAAATAATAAGCAGACAATCTAGTGCCAACAATCAGAAAAAAAGACATAAGCAACCCTATGATCCAAGCAGGTATGTTCATGGATGTATCAAAAAGCCTTGCTAATAAGGAAAGATTAGAACTAAAAATTAAGTTAAAAATAAGGGTAATGATAAAATTCAAGATAAAAGCTAAGAGAACAGCTCTTGTTAGGAGGTAAATAACCGAAAAATCTATATACCTCAAAACCGATCTATAGACTCCCAAAAAGCGAAAAATTAAAACTGAAAAGAATGGTGTCAGAACAATCCACAAAATATCTTCAATATTCAAATCTAGAATAACTACATTACTTACCAATATAGCTAAACTTACTGAGAAACATATAGATATTAGATCTGTAAAAGCTGCTATTAACTGCTTATTTCTTCTTGAAAGGGCTAATAAATGAGCTTTAAATTTAATTGAGTCCATTATTCTTTGATTAGGTTTTATCAAAGACCTTAGCTGGGTTCCCTATGACTGTAGTATAGGCTGGAACATTCTTTGTCACGACAGCTCCCATTCCTACAATCGAACCTTTTCCAATGACAAGAGGTTGGTCGGGTATGCCTTGCTTTAAAATAGCTCCTGTTCCAATATAAGCGTGATCTTCAATTATAATATTTCCATTGCAGTTTACTCTTGGTGCAAATGTAACAAAATCACCGATGACACAGTCGTGAGCCACATAGGAGTATATGTTTGAATGAAAGTATTTCCCAATCTTTGCATTAGAAGTAACAATTGAATTGGCACATATGATGCAACCGGTTGATATTTCGTTGAATTCATAAAACACTGAATGTTTAGATGTAATAGATAAAGGTTGGATATTATTATTTTCAAATTTAATAGAAAATTGTTCTCTTACAGAAGAATCAGCAACAGCGATATTAAAATATTTATGCTCATAAGAGCTTTCTATAAACTGAAGATCTGAAATTAGCTTGTAGCCATTTATAGAATTTTTTTTTGGATCTGATTCAACAAAAACAAAATCAACTTCAGAGACTTCCTCTAAAGAGCAGTCCCTTATAAAAGTCTCTTTAGCTATTGGCATTACCTCTCTAGCAAATCCCCCTGTTCCAAATAAGCCAAAGATTGCTTTCTTCTTATTCGTCATCAATTAAAGTAAGTAAAGTCAGAGCATATTGTGTAAAAAGGTTTTCAAGAGTCATAGTCTTCTTTAGTAAATAATTTCATACTATTTTCAGAATCTTGATTTATTCCTTCTCTGGTCAAGACTTTAACAAAAGTTGCCATAAGTATTTTAATGTCCAAAAAAAAAGACTTATTTTCAATATACCATATATCTAAGTCTAGTTTTTGCTCCCAAGATATTGTGTTTCTTCCATTGATTTGAGCCCAACCAGTTATCCCTGGTCTGACATCATGTCTTCGAGAGTGATTTTTGTTATAAACTGTGAGATATTGCATTAAGAGTGGCCTGGGGCCAACAAAACTCATTTCGCCTTTAAAGACATTCAATATTTCTGGTAATTCATCTAGACTATAATTTCTCAAGAAGGCTCCATATGAAGTTATTCTGTCAGTTTCAGATAGTTCATTATTTTTTTCGTCAAATTGGTTTTTCATTGTTCTATATTTAATTAAATAAAAAGGCCTTTTATTTAAACCTGGACGTAATTGTTTAAAGAAAATAGGATTTCCAATAAATAATAAAGATGAGATAGATATAGCAATAAATAAAGGAGATAGGATTATTAACAAACAAGATGAAAGAAGTACATCAAATAATCGTTTCATAAACTGAATTACCCGCCCCCTCTTTTCTGATAAGAACCAATCAAATAGAAATGTTTTATTAGAGAAAAGCTCACAGCCACGAAGAACCCAAGTAAAGTTATAATTATGCAAATTACAGACCGTACAGGGTAAGTTTTTTGCTCAGGTACGATAGCTGGATCAATAACCTTGAATACAAAATCTTTCCTTACTTCAGCCATCATTAAGTCTTTGTTTTGTTCAAAAATTAGTCCATACAAAGTGGCTTTGATATCTTTAACTACAGTTTTGGTGAGTTGATTTTCTAAATACTCAATGTTTTCAGAAGCTTCCCGTGCTCGAATTATTCTTACATTCTCATTTATTTCATTAATAACCTTATTAGCTAGATTTTGTGAAAATGTTGGAGATAAAGTTTGAACAGAAACAGTGTAAATACCCTGACTTGAGCCTTTAGACAGTTGTACAGTACTTAAGAATTTATTGTAAATCTCTCCATCTGTTGGCTTCTTACCAACCCAAATTCCCTTTTCTTCATCAAAAGAATTTGAATAAATATCTTCATTAGTTTCTTTGTTCCATCCTTCAAGAGTCATAATTGGAACAATGAGATTATTATCTTCTAGGAAAGATTTAACAAATTTTCTTGATGTAAATATTGCCATAGCTAAAGTGGTGTCGTCCACAGAAGTCTTATTCCCTTCTATGCCTGCAAAAGAAGCCAGGGCAGATACTTGACTACCTTCAAGTCCATCAGTTGTATTAGATAGGAGGAGAGCTTCAGATTTGTAGATATTTGAAATGCTAAGGGCATAAAAAATAGAAAATATTGCAAATATCAGCGTAACTGAAGCTATTATGAATTTGTCCTGGTAAAGAACCTTAACAATCATAATTACACTTTGAAGAGTGTCGGCAATTAAGCCATTTGCCCCCTCTGGATTCTTTGTTGAATTATTTAATTCTTTTACGTTTTCTATATCTTTCTCAGTCATTTAGATAGTATTATTGAGCTAAAGCTTCCTTATTAACTTCTACTAAACTTTTGCATGTTTTGTCTATATCAGAATTAGTAAGAGTAGGATGTACAAGCAACATTATACTTGTTTCTCCTAGTAGCTTAGCATTTTTTAGTCTTCCTTCTTGTTTATTTATTGAACTTTTAAATGCTTCCTCTAGATAAACTTCAGGGCATGAGCCTTCAAAACAAGGAACTCCCAAATCATTTAATCTTGAAATTACTCTTTGTCTACTCCATCCCTTGTTAAGCTTGTTGGTATTTATAAAAAGATAATATTTATACCAGGCATGTTTAATATCCTTTGCCACCTTTGGCATCCTGAAGATATCTAAATCTGATACTGCTTTGGAAATCTTAGTAGCATTTAAAGTGCGTTTATGATTCCAATCATCCATTCTTCCGAGTTGAATTCTTCCAATAGCTGATTGTAATTCGGTAAGTCTTAGATTTGTTCCAAAAGAAGTATGAATCCATTTAAAGCCAGGCTCTAAAGACTTTTTATTGACCAAGTCCCATGACTTTCCATGATCTTTGTAAGACCACATAGTTGACCATAATTCTGTATTATTAGTTGTGATCATTCCACCTTCACCTCCTGTCGTCATAATTTTATCTTGGCAAAAAGACCAGCAACCTATGTCGCCTATACTGCCCACTTTCTTATCTTTATAGGAAGCTCCGTGAGCTTGAGCGCAATCTTCAATAACTTTAATTTGATACTTACTAGCAATCAGCATTATTTTAGACATGTCACATGGATGTCCTCCTAAATGGACACATATAATTCCTTTTGTCTTCTTTGTAATAGCCCTTTCTATTCCTTCAGGATCAATACATTGTGAATCTAGATCTATGTCTACGAAAATTGGCTTTGCCCCGACTATTTCTATACAAGAAGCGGAGGCAATATAAGTTCTAGGACTTACTAAAACTTCGTCACCTTTCCCAATACCCAGAGCTCTTAGGGCCATTTCTAGTGCCACAGTTCCATTTGCAACAGCTATAGCATGAGAAACTCCTGTCCACTCAGCAAACTCAACTTCAAACTGTCGTGTTTCAGTTCCAGTCCAATAATTTACTTTATTTGATAAAAGTATTTCTGAAACTCTATCAGATTCCTCTTTTGTATAACTTGGCCAAGGAGGAAAATTTGTATTTAACATAAAAAATGTACGTTTAATTGATATTTAAAGCATATGATATGCTAAAAAGTTATTTTTATAAGGCAATTATTTGAGAATATTATTTATAAATCTCTATTACAAACCTGAACCAGGTGGGCATTTCTACTCAAACATAGCAGAAAATTGGGTAAGAGAAGGACATGAGGTTGAAATACTATCTTGCAGACCTTATGTGAGTGATTTAGGGTTTAAAGAAAATAAACACTTTACTCTGTTAGAGGGAGTAAAGGTTCATAGATTGCCAGTTGACATCTTATCTCAAAAAAAAATAATTTTTAAAGCCTTAAACTTGATAAAGTTTTGTATTTATGCGCTTTTCTGGTCTTTGAGGAAACCAAAATTTGATGTGATTCTTACATCGAGTTTAACGCCTTTGTTTATGGCAATTATTTGCAGGATAATTTGTGCTCTAAAAGGCTCTAAGTTTATATATAGGATTATGGATGTTCATCCTGAAGTATGGAAATATTCTGGTTCTTTCAAAAATAAAGTTATTCTTAAGCTATTAGAAAAAATTGAAAAAGAGAATTGTAAGTCTGCAGATATTATAGTGACTCTATCAGAAGACATGGCTCAGACTATTTCTAATAGAGACGAAGATACGAATTTATCTATCAGCATTATCAGAGATGGTCTTCCTAATAAGATATCACAAGGTACGATTAATCAAATTGATGAAATAAAGAAAAAAGATAGGTTCAGGATTGTCTATACTGGCAACATAGGTAGGTTTCAGAAATTGGAAACAATAATCGACGCCTTTCATCAAATTCCTGCAGATACACCTGTTGAACTATTAATTGTAGGTAAAGGTCTAAAAGAAGATAGTATTAAAGCGAGAGCAGATAAATTAGTTGGTAATTCAATAAAATTCATAGAATTTCAAAACTCTATTACTCTCAATGAAATTGTAAAAACTGCAGATATTGGATTAGTATCATTGTTAAATGGGGTTGAGAAATGTGCATTTCCCAGTAAGGTATTTAGCTATTTAGAACAAGAGTGTCCTGTTTTAGCGGTAATGGATGATTGTTTTCTGACTAAATTTATAGAAGAGAATGGACTAGGATATTCCTTACCTCAAGACGACGTAGACTCACTTGCACGAAAGTTAATTGAATTATCCAGATCGAGTCATTTAAGGAAAAGCAAACAGCAAAATATTAAAGAAATAGTACAAATTTATAACAATGAAACAATTTTAGAACAGTGGTCTGAATTATTGACGGGATTGGAATAATTATTTACTCCAAACAGTCCTATTTACATAGTCTATATAGCTTAAAACAATTCTAAGAATTTTTTTAGAAACAGGACCACCTTTATAAGTTTCAACTTCTAATATTTTTCTGACGCCATCTTTAGTTTTATGATCAATAGCTAGATGCACAGATTCAACTAGTCTATTTGTTTTCAATCCAGTCATTATGACTGATCCTTGATCATTTCCTTCTGGCCTCTCATGAGCCTCTCTCATAGTTACAGCAACGAGATCTAACAAAGAAGATTCCTCAAAGATTGTTCCACTATCTGAAACGACACAAAGGGCATTCTTTTGTAACTGTACATAGTCGAAGAAGCCAAATGGATTAAGAAACTTAATATTTTTATCTTTCAAGTCAGATTCTAAAGCCTCTAATCTCTTTCTTGTTCTTGGATGCGTTGAAACAATAACTGGCACATTAAACTCAACTTGTAATTGTTGAAGACCTTGAAGTAAAAGAGATAAGTTCAATTCAACGTCAACGTTCTCCTCTCTATGGGCACTGACTAACAAATATTGATCTTTTTTTAGGTTCAAATTTTCTAGAATATTAGAAGATTCAATCGATTCTGCATAATAGTTAAAAACCTCTTGCATATGAGATCCAGTATGGATGATTGTTTCAGGCTTGATCCCTTCAGCTAAAAGATAACGTCTTGCATGTTCAGAGAGTACAAAATTAATGTCACTCAAATGGTCAATAACTTTTCTATTTAGTTCTTCAGGTACCCTCTGATCAAAACTCCTATTGCCTGCCTCCATGTGAAATACAGGGATTTTTCTTCTTTTAGCAGTAATAACGGAAAGACCTGTATTTGTATCGCCATAAATTAAAATAGCATCTGGATTTTCAGCTTCCATTACCTTATCACTAGCTGAAATAATGTTACCTAACATATCAGCAGTTCGTTCAGAAGCTACATTTAAAAAATAATCTGGTTTTCTAACACCTAAATCATTAAAAAAAACTTCATTCAACTCGTAATCATAATTTTGACCCGAGTGCACAAGGACATGATCAACATGCTTATCTAATTCAGCTATCACTCTACTCATTTTGATAATTTCAGGACGAGTTCCTAGAATTGTCATGATCTTAGTCATATTTCCTTCCTTCTATTGCTTGGTCTGTTTCTTAAAAGTTTCGTTCAGGAAAAGTATCTGCTCCTCCCAGGAAGGGGCCTCATAACCAGTAAGTGCTTTAATTTTGCTTGAGTCTAGTGACCTATCTATTTTAATACTAGTGTCTTCCTTAATTTCTATTTCTGTATGATATATCTGTTTTACTAGCTTTAATAAATTAAACTTATCAATTTTTTTACCGCTTAGGTTATATAACCCACTTAATTCTGAACTGTTTAAGACTTTGCTTATGATAAAATTGCCTATTTCATGTGTAGTTAAGCCAGTATAGATTGCATTTGAAAACCCTTTTACTTCTTCAGTTGAAGAAAGAAACCAATCAATTAGTCCTAAATTGCTATGTGCAGAGTGACCAATAAAAGATGTTCTGAGAGTTAGAGCTCTGTCGTTATCAGTTATTTCCCCTAAATATTTAGACTTACCGTATAGATCTTCAGCATCTGATAAATCATCCTCTTTGTAATTTCCTCTGTTACCAGAAAAAATACAGTCTGTACTAAAATTTATCAATCTAAAGTCTAAAAGATCAGTCAGGTTCGATAAGAAATGAGGAAATTTAGAATTTATATCAATCATTTGGTGAGATTTATGTATTTCTGAGACATGCTTAGTGATTCCAAGACAATTAATGACTAAATCTGGATTAAAGTCTTTTATTAGATCAATTATATTACTATCGCAACTGACAGTTCCTGTTACTAGAATGTCTTCAGAGTCCGGTAAATTTAATAATTCTTTATCCTCTTTATTTCTAACTGTTCCTTTTACTTCAATAGCATGTTCTTTCAATTGAAAGAACAAACTTCTTCCAATCAGCCCTTTAGCTCCAAAAATTAGAATTTTCATTTGAAATTTTGCATTGAAAGGATTGATGCTTATTAAGTTGGTTCTTTATGCGATAATGAATAGATTATAAACTCTTAGTAACAAACAAGAAATGATTAAAGATAAGGAATATTATAAGGATCAAATTCTTAAATCTTTTAATGAGCAAGAAGAAAAACTGAAAGCAAATTGGATTAATTGTGATCCTACCTTTACTAAATATTTTTGTGTAGACAATCTCCTGCCTGAAGCAGATACCATTGAAATCTATAAAGAATTCTTAAAGGAATCTGATAAATGGTTAATAAGCAAGAGTTTCAGAGAGAGCAAAAGCACACTTAAAGAAATCGATACTCTGGGCACTATAATACCCTCGATTACTGATTCCTTTCATTCTCAAGAAGTTATTGATGCAATATCGCTCATAACCGGAATAGATCAGTTAGAACCGGACCCAAGTCTTTATGCTGGTGGAATGTCACGGATGAAGAAAAATGACTTTCTAAGTCCCCATATTGATAACAGTCATGATCAATCTAAAACTAGATATAGGAGATTAAACTTACTCTATTACGTTAGCCCGGATTGGATTTCTGAAAATGGTGGCAACTTAGAATTGTGGGACGATAAGGTGAAAACCTCTTTAGAAATAGAAAGTACTTTTAATCGATTGGTTATCATGGAAACTAATGACAGATCTTATCATTCGGTTAATAGTGTCAAAGTAGATCGATCGAGGTGCTGTGTTAGTAACTACTACTTCTCAAAGGAGTCTGAAAAGGGCTTTGACTATCATCATGTCACTTCCACAACAGGCTGGCCCGGACAATATTTTCTTAGAGCTCTGGGTAAAGTTGATACTTTCAGTAGAGAAGCAATAGCTTCGATTACAGGAAAAACTCGCAAGGGTAAAACTAGATACTAACTAACAATCAAACATCATAGAAATAGGGGAAAATTCATTCTCTCTAACCCTATACTTCTCGTAGTTCAACCGGCCATTTATTGCAGCCAGTACAGAATCTCTTACTGATTGATAATTTTCTGGGTCGAAAGTCATCATTGGCTTAGAAATTTCAAAAACAAAATCTTGATCTGAAGCCAGAATAGGAAGATCAGCAGCTCTGGCCTCTATAAGGGGGAGTCCAAGAGATTCACAGCCTGAAGTAAAAATTAAACAGTCAGCTTCCTCATAAAAATTTTTAATATCTTTATTTGGAATATTCTCAAAAACATTTATATTTAAAGAGTATTTAGTGATTGCTTGTCTTATAAGACGATCTAATTTTTTATTTAAAGTTATTGTTACTAAATTTAATTCTGGAAAATGACCCTCTTTGGAAAGAGATATCCAAGCATTAATAAGCGTATCATTGTTCTTGTGTGGTTCAGGGTTTGTTACTGATAAGAATTTATGAAAGTTTCTTACACCTTTATTAATATCTGAAACCTTTAAACTATTGTGCAAAGATGAAGGAATTGTTCTGAAGACCTTAATATTTTTATCTAATTGCTTATGTTTCATAAGAAGAGCCTTCATCGCATTAGTTTGAACTACCCACTTATGTGAATTATTTTTTAAGAAAAAAAATAAAATTGATAACAACTTTATTCTCAAGAAGGCTTTGGGATATCTATAGTGAGAACGGTGCATTTCGAGAATAAGTCTATTCTGGACAAAAGTAATAACTTCGCAAGATAAATTAAACCAAGGAGGTAAGTTACAAAACATCAGTAATTTTGAAAAATTTTTTGATTCTCGTCTAAGCTTTAATTCGCTTCTTAAACGATTTATTAATCCTGGCTTTGTTGTATCAAATAATAATTTATCAGGGACTATTTCTCGTAGTTCTTCATTTACAAGGAATTGAATGTCCAACTGCTTAATCTTAACTTCCTCAATAAAATCTACGAGCAAAGTTAAACCACCTCCTGAAAATATTGAAGGTGCGTAGACTAGAGCTGGCATTATTTTTTGGAATTAGTCCTTTTTCTCTAAAGCTTGATGTACTAAAGGAAGCTTTAAAAGCATTTCCTTCATTCCACTCAGATCCAATCTCTCGGCATTATGGGAATTGAAGTCCTCACTCGAAGTAATTTCTTTTTCTCCACTTTCTTTGTATTTTGAATAGTAAAGACTTCGAATGTCAGGAGTAATCTTATAATAGTTGCCCATATCAATAGACCTTATTCTCTCCTCTCTGCTTAATAAAGTCTCATAGAGCTTTTCTCCATGCCTAGTCCCAATAATATTGACTGGATGATCTTGTTCTTGAAATAGCTCCAATAGAGCAAGGTATAAGGTTTCTAAACTGGCTGAAGGGGCTTTTTGAACAAAAATATCTCCATTCTCACAATTATTAAAAGCATACTCTACAAGCTCAACCGCTTGATCAAGGGTCATCATAAATCTGGTCATATTTTGATCGGTTACTGTGATGGGCTCTTTATTCAGCAGTTGGTTGATAAAAAGAGGAATTACAGAACCTCTAGAGGCCATCACATTCCCATACCTTGTTGCACAGATTACAGTAGACCCTCCAAGCTCTTGTGCTTCTCTGGATTTTGCTACCATAATCTTTTCCATCAGGGCCTTAGAAATGCCCATGGCATTAATAGGATAAACTGCTTTATCGGTGCTAAGGCAAACTACCTTACTGACTCCATTATTAATTGCACTCTCTAGAATATTTGCGGTTCCTGTTGCATTTGTCTTTAAGGCTTCTAGTGGATGAAATTCACAAGAAGGAACCTGTTTTAAAGCAGCTGCATGGAATATAAGGTCTACACCTCTTATTGCAGAATTAATACTCTCAGAATCTCTGACATCGCCTATAAAAAATGAAATTTTGTTATCTGGATAAAATTCACGTATTTCTTCCTGTTTTTTTTCATCCCTACTGAATATTCTTATTTCTTCTATAGAGTCTTCTGGCAAAAATTTCTTGAGAACTGACTTACCAAAAGAACCTGTTCCTCCGGTGATCAATAAAGATTTAGCTTGTACCATCTTATTCCTTGGGTGTTAAAAGTTATTGCTTTCTTATTCTATCATTTATAGAAAAAAGTCTCCTCTTGGTGGAGAGTGACAAAAAGAGAAAAATTTGTCTCTTTCTTTATTCAAAAAATCTTTTGAAAATTGCTCTTTGTATTCATTGATAGAATTTATTGATTGGTTTAAGGAAGATAATCTAATATACAGACTTTTATCGAGTCCACTTATTGGATATCTAGAATATACTGGGACTCCTTTTGCCAAGGCCTCAATTACCTTAGAAGGAAAGTTATATTTATTTGCAAAAATTTTTTCATCTCTAATTAATAAAACTCCTAATGAACTTTCCAATAAATTAAGATAATTATCCCACTCTAATTTACCGATAAATTTCAAACTTTTAGGAAAATGATATTCTTTCAGGCCAGAAATTTTCATAAAGTTTTCTTTGGTGTCTGTTATCAGAATATCAATTTCCATTCCTTCCGCTTCCTCAAATAGAACTTTAGGGCCATTATGTTCTAGAGGCACTGAGTTATAGACTAAGTAATCTTTTCTATGTTGATATTTTTTTTTAATTTCTAGATTATTAGATAAGTCATTAGAAACCAAACCAGGCATCCAAAGAGCTTTATTCTGATGTGATGAAAATCTGCTTTCATCTACTATGGGTAATGAGATTATTTTATTAAATAAATTAAAGAATTTGGAACCTAATTTATCTAGACAATAACAATTCAGACCATCTGCTAGAATCAGCCTTGGCCTGCCTCTAAGCAAGACTAATAAATAGACGAATACATATGCTTTAGGGAAATTATAAAAAACTATCCTCAAATTTCTTTTTTTTAGGATTAAAACTAAGACTTTAAGAATTGCTGAGCAATATAGAAAAATAAAATGTAGATATTTATTGCTTCCAGTCTCCTGATCTAAAATTGATGGACTAGATGGTATATATAGGTAGTTCGAATTATAGCTCTCTAAAATATTCCTAATAAGCGATACTCCTGGCATTTTATCATTTCCAGATCCACTTTTAGGGTCCCGATGCGAACTAATTAAGTATATATTAAACATCTGCTTTTCTAGAAATAGTCAGCCTCTTGTTTTTTGATAATAAAGCTAAAATTAGAAAAAGAGGTGCGAACTTTAAACTAAGTAATAGAGTAGAACCTACTGAAAAAATAAATAAAAAATATATAGGTTTAGAGCTATCTTGTGTATTTAAAAAGTTATAGAAAATCAAGAGCATTATCCCAATCAAACCTATTAGTCCAACTGAATATATTAATAAACCGACCTCAGAATCCATATGCCATTCACTTTGATCAATAAACCCGTGTCCAAGTAAAAGAATAATATATTCGAGAACACTACCAGTACTAAACTCATAAATGTACTCAACAATATTAAATAACTTTACCGATCCTGAACTTTCACCAGAAATAGCAGAGAGAATATCTAAAGCCCTGATTATAAGCAGGACTTCATCTGAAAAAACCAAGATGAAGATTGCAGCAGCAGGTAATATTAATAATAAAGATAATTTTCTTATAGTTTTATCACTGAAAAAAAGAAAGACCCCGAGTGTAAAGGCAGCTGTCCTGCTTCCGCTAAGAAGAGTTAATAAAATAAGTACTATTATTATAGGTACTTTGTACTTTGAATCAGAGAAAAGGTAAAACGCGGTTAGAAAAACTAAAGCTTGTCCAAAAATATTTGGATTATAGAAGATAGAGCCGATCCTGAACCATGCATCCCCAAAAACTCCATAGTCAAAGGCATTCACAGTATCTGAAGGTAAAGGCCAAATAATATTCCTTAAATTAAGCAAGTCTTCAAGATTTAAAATAGAAGCAATTGCAAAGCAAAAAAGAATTACAAATATTATGTGGAGAATTGCATTGTGGACCTTAACATTCTCAGTCTTGTCTTTGAGGCCCAAACCTAGCAATACAAGCATCAAAACCAACATCCTAATTGTCTCTTCAAAAACTAAAAAACCTCCGGACAAGGCTTGTCCCATCAATAAATAAGTTATCAAGAATGATAGACCTGCAAAATATACAAAATTGAGGTAAAGAGGAAAAACTAAAAGAAAAAACAGAAAAATGAATACAAGTGAGGCATAAGAATTGGTTGCAGATAAAAACCCAAATAGAACTACTAGATTAAGAAGTACATTATTGTTCGTAGAAAGGCCCATGAAGTAAATTCTTATCCTAAGCTCTAAAGTAACTCATCAATGGATGATAAACACTTTGCATAATTAATTTCATCTCCTCTTGGAAGATGTTTTAGATGATTTACCCTATTTGAGACAATATCATCTTGCTCATCTCCTAAAAGATAAAAAATACATATTGATTTGTTGGCTTCATAAGCCAAAGCTGAAGACCCTAAACCAATTTTTAATTTATAGTCCATCTCTAAAACCTCAAAGGGTATGGAAGGATCTAGTTTTAATGAATCTTTCCATTCTAAATTCAACCTGAAGGCAGGATTAGGGTGATCTTTTAAGACAACCTTATATCCTTTTTGTTGAACTAACTGAAATAATTTCTTATAGACTGATTCAATTTTTTCTTTCTTGAAAACATCATCTCCTAAAAGAAAGATAATGTTTTTAGAATTTTGCTCAAACGCTTCATGATTAGTATTTTCGTCGCCAAAAGATGTGGATTCCTTGTCAACTTCTATGTATTTCAATTTTTTATGATTCAAACTATACTCAAAACCCAAGCGTCTAGTCCCATCCGCTGGAACAGAGTAATAAAAGAATAAATCCTTTAATCTTAATACTTGATAAGCAAACTTGACCGAACCGACAGACAGATTCTTAAATATTAAAATTAATAATTTAAATAATGTAAGGTCTTCAGGTTCTAACCGAGTAAAAGACTTCAAAGTAACTTGAGGAAAATAATATACCTTCGGTTGTATATCTAAGAGCAACAGGTCTAAATCTATCCACCCACACTCGTGGAATATTACTACACCTTTATTTGCAGAACTTATTTCAGAACGCATGAATTGTTTCTGATCATGCTTGGGTAAAATAATAATTTCTAAATCTGAAAATTTTTCTTTTAAAAATGAGAATGATTTTAGTAAGTCTTGCCTTGACACAATTAACCTATTGATACGTAACTTATCTAAGTTTTTAGATAAGAATAAAGCAGGTAAGGTGGAAGCTACGAATGCAGTTAACATAATGATTATTCAAAATTTTTTGTTTTCTATAGAGAACAAATCTTTAAATTATAATCTACAAAGACTTCAAGAACGCAAATCATCCTGATTTTCTAAAAACCATTGATAGGTCATCTCAAGACCCTGCTCCAGCTCTATAGAGTAATTCCAACCTAGCGAATGAAGACGACTAACATCCATCAACTTGCGTGGTGAGCCATCTGGTTTAGTTATATCAAATTCTACTTCACCATGAAAACCTACAACCTTAACCATCATCTTGGCTAATTCTGCAATTGAAATATCACATCCCGTACCCACATTTATATGCGAACACATTGGACTTGATATAGCAGAGAGGAATTCACTATGCGGTAAATTCATGATATGAATAGACGCTGAGGCCATATCATCAACATGCAAAAACTCGCGCATTGGTTTGCCAGTACCCCATATTACAACCTTTTGCAGGCCTTCAAGTTTTGCTTTATGAACCCTTAACATCATTGCGGGAATGACATGAGAATTAAGCGGATGGAAATTATCATTTTCGCCATATAAATTAGTTGGCATCACACAGCGATAATCTACACCGTATTGCCTATTGTAAGATTCACACATCTTTATTCCAGCTATTTTAGCTATTGCATAAGGTTCATTAGTAGGCTCGAGTGAACCAGTTAGTAAAGACGTTTCGGTCATAGGTTGTGGTGCAAGCTGGGGATAGATACAAGAGCTTCCCAAGAATAGAAGTTTTCGCACTCCAGCACTATAAGCAGCATGAATAACGTTGGACTGTATCATCAAATTATTTGCAATAAAATCTGCAGGGTACATGTTATTTGCATGGATACCACCAACCTTAGCTGCTGCTAAATACACTTGTTCAGGTTTGTGATGCTGCATGAAGGTTTTAACGGCCTCCGTATCTGTAAGATCAAGCTCAGAGCGAGACGCAAGCAATAAATCTACTTCAGGATTCTTTGATAACTGACGTAAGATTGAAGAGCCTACCATTCCCTGATGGCCCGCTAAAAAAATACATGTTGCCATGCTTAATCTTCTCTACTAACGGGGGTACTAAAACCGTGACTCTTAAGTAATGATTTTTGTTTAGCTTGATCTAAATCATGAGCAACCATTTCTGCACACATTTCCTCTAAAGTTATTTGCGGCTCCCAGCCCAAAAGTTCCTTAGCTTTAGTAGGATCACCTAGCAAAGTATCTACCTCTGATGGTCTAAAATAACGAGGATCAACACGAACTATAATATCACCAACTGAAATTGCTGGAGCTAGGTCAGACTCGATGGATGAAACTATACCCACCTCATTAACCCCTTTGCCTTCGAAATCAAGTTCTAGACCCAACTCCCGTGCTGATATTCGAACAAATTCCCGGACAGAAATCTGTTTACCAGTTGCAATAACAAAATCATCGGGTTTGTCTTGCTGCAGCATCATCCACTGCATTCTTACATAATCTTTAGCGTGGCCCCAATCTCTTAAAGCATCCATATTCCCTAAAAGTAAACAACCATCCAAGCCTAGTGCAATATTAGCCAGTCCACGTGTAATTTTACGAGTAACAAAAGTTTCGCCTCTGCGCATTGATTCATGATTAAATAAAATACCGTTACAAGCGTATATACCGTAGGATTCCCGGTAATTTACAGTGATCCAGTAAGCGTACATTTTCGCTACACCATATGGAGAGCGAGGATGAAAAGGAGTAGTCTCTTTTTGTGGTGTCTCTTGCACTAACCCGAATAATTCTGAGGTCGAGGCTTGATAAAAACGAGTTTTATTCTCTAAACCTAAGAAACGAATGGCCTCAAGGATACGCATCGCACCCAAGGCATCAACGTCTGAAGTGTATTCAGGCGTCTCAAAAGATACAGCTACATGAGACTGTGCTGCCAAGTTATATATTTCATCAGGCTGCACTTCTTTGATAATGCGCGTTAGATTTGATGTATCTGTTAAATCACCATAATGAAGATGGAATCTATTATCGTGAATTGCAGGATCATCATAAATATGGTCAACACGCTCGGTATTAAAAGAAGATGAACGTCGCTTAATTCCGTGAACATCATATCCTTTGTCTAATAAGAATTCAGACAGATAGGATCCATCTTGTCCTGTTACACCTGTAATAAGAGCGGTTTTCATTTCAATGTCTAATTTTGATTGATTTTATTCTCTCCGCCCAGAAATTCAATACTGAAATCATCAATAATAATTCCCTTAGCTCTGAACTTTTGATCAGAAACATAAACATAAGATGGAATATTAGGTATTTTGATGCCTATAAAAAAATTGCACATCAAGCTTTTGTAGCTTTGATATTTAAAGAAATAGGTAGGTTGGCAATTTTACCCGTAGACCAATCGCCTATATCAAGACCAAAGTCTTTGACTGTTTCAAAGGATTGAGAATGACTAAAACCAGCATCATTTAGTACTTGGACCAATGTTTCAAAATCATAAACAGATTTATGAAAATTATATTCATAGTCTTGACCGCCCATAAGGGCATATTTTAGTGAGTGGAGGCCAACTTTTTGTTCGAGATAGCTTTGGGCTATTAATCGAAAATCAGGGACCGAAATTCTGAGCAATCCACCGGGTTTTAGCTTTCTTTTGAACACATCAAGAAGAGATGACACTTCTTCAAAGCTAAAATGTTCTAGAACATGACACATATAAATTTCTCCAATACTATTGTCTGAGAAATCTTTAAGATCAATGACGTCGGTATGTATGTGTATGTGAGAATCATTTCTTGCATCAATGTTTATCCAACCGTCTAAATTTATTGGGCCACATCCGATGTGAACTTTTGGTTTTAAAGCAAAGTTTAATTCGTTTGTAATAATTAAATGTGCTTTGTTTTTTGCAAGTATTTTATTTTTTATTTTTCGAAGAAAAGTGTGAATTGCAGTGATCATAAGCTATCTAATTTGTTGATATTATCTGAGAAAGACCCTAATGTCTTCAGGGAAAATAAATAAATGAAAGCTCCTTAAGTTACTTAATGCTTGAAACTTATCATGACTATTTAAGAAGGGAATTAACCAAGTTCGTATATTCATCATTAAAGGCCTCTGCCATTGTCGCATCATTGAAGAGCTGACCACTCCCTACGCCTAAAATATTAATAATAGTTGTAAAATCTAACATATTAGATAAATATTCAAATACATCATCCCTAGTAAAAACCCCAGGCTCTTGAATCTGTTTCGCAAACTCATCATAGTTCTTGATTTCATCCATTGAATAAGTTCCAGGCATGCCTTTATAAATTGGATGTCCAGTATAAATAGACGGTAAACCAGATAAACTTCTCTCAATACAAATAGTGCCAGTTATAGATATGGGTAAATACCAAGATTTTTTTTGTTGTTGATTATTAAGGGCATAATCAGGTGGCAAGAATTTACAACCTAAATCAAGGAGTTGCTCATAATAAGCAATAGACCTATTCATACCGACTCTAGTTGAGCCCACAACTGGCCCATAGTAGGTCCAAGACGAAGGATGTTCTTTATAGGCAATATCACTGGTGACTTTTAGACTTCTCAACTTTAAAGCCACATCAACATGATTACCCCAATCTCCACCCTCGGGAAATGTAGTTGCTTCAGGTTGAAAATGTGCCATGATTAGTGGGATTGATGTTTTATCTTCGAAGGTCTTTTTAATTTCTTCGTGAGATAGACAGTTTTTCAAATAAAAACTTAAAGCTTTTTGCTGTTGTTTAACTAATCTTAAATGATCAGATGATTTAAGCTGTTTTTCTTTTAGAATGGGCCTATAACCTTTACTCTCATAACCAATAATATACTTTACTTTATTGGCAATAAAGGACCTGATTCCGTCACGGACTATTCTAAAGTTAGCGTACTTAAAATTTTGATTTAGGTTTCTGGTATTTCTGCTATAGCCGCTGGATGCATTCCATTTTATTTGATTTTCATAAAAGTCATTGATATCTTTAGTTGAATCATATTGTGATATCTTTTCTCCAAGCGGGCGCCTATCGCTAATTGAGCTTACTTGAATCATAGGGAGTATTCTCCCGAAGGCAGTTCTGTAAAGAAATACCTGCGGAATGTTATTCTTGGCACATGCAATTTCAACTAGAGATGAGTCTAAGTGGTGTGAAACACCGGTATGAAAAATGGCATTATTAATCTCAAAATACTTTAAGCCAGCTATTATTTTGATTACATAAATTAATGCCTCCCGTTTAAGAAGCTCATATTGATCTGCATTAGCAACCCAGCGATGCCAAATAGGTCCCCACCAATCTACCCTTTCTAATATTGATCTGAGGTTAACATTATCAGTATAGTTTACTTCAATATCATCAATTGCTATTAAGCGTCTTTTGAGAGTATGCGGATCTAGAATCCACCACCCTCTATCATTCAAAAACACAACATCATTATTAGATTCATACGAATGACGTATCCTTTCATGAGGATAGACAAGTAATACTTTTTTACTAATTTTTCTCATTGTTCACCGCTATTAAATACAGCTGAATTCTTCAAATTACTTAAATAATTAACTTTTTTCATTGACAGCTAATTTCCATTTCAATAGCAATGGGCCAACCATCACTCTCACGACAAGTGTCGTCGAGCTCTTGCACAGAAAGAGCTAGACGGCAAAAATACTGATCTCGCACCTTTCTATGGGTGACCAGCCCGACAGTAGCAGCTTGCGCTTTATTTACTTCAATACGTAAAGAACGAGTTTTATCGCCTATTTCAACCATACCTTCTGTCATTCCAACAGCATGGTTAGCTGAAATTAGAAAAGAAACCGCACGTCCATGATCAAAATCAGATCCCATCAATGGAAACTTATCAGAATCATTGCCCCCATTGTGAGAACTAAAGGCGAGAGAACTCTCTTCAAAAACTTCAGGATTTAAGGTGATGTGGCCTAATCGTAAAGATCCAAGTCCAATGTCTTTCCAGTGTAACTTATAACTCAATACCACTCGCCCAGTAGCCTCATCAATCAACCAACTTTTCTCTATAACTCCGAGGGTAGTTTGTATTGTTGCGCTAACAACCACACCACCCTCAACCCATGTCACCACCGGCTCAACTAAAGTCAGATCTGTGATCTTATGCTGTCCAGGCGACTCAAAAATCAAATGGCCACTGAAGTAGTCAGCACCCCATTGAATATCATCATAATATCCATGCTCTAGAGTTCCACACAGCGGGCTGCTGCTAACAGTGGCGTCAATCAATGTTTCCAACGCCAACCCACGCAAACAGTTTAAACGCACAGTAAAACGATGTCCCTTAAACTCAATAAAGCGTCCAACTCGCTTTACAGCCATACCATTATCTTTATTTGGCAACACAGCTGGCAATGAACCAAAGGAAACCAGCGCTTGGTCAGCGCATACCCAACGGGCTTCGAATGCCTTTAACCGTTCAAGGTATTTCTGCCAACGTAATTCTGTAATATGAGTACGAAAATCGCTGCTCCAGAGGTAGCATAGCTCCATCCAGTCACTATCTTTTGCTTTAGCACTCTCCTGCATAACAGCATAAATTTTCCAGCAACGAGTATTAATGCCTAAATCATCTCGCCCAGTTACCGCCCATCGCAAAAGGTTATACTTACTCTGTTTCTTTACTGGAACAGGCTGTGCAGCGGACTCAAGTTGTAGATGGTTGCCAGCCCCCGTTATGTTCCTCAAGTTCAAAACACTGCTTGTTGTAACACATTCTAAATCTTCTGATTTCTGAAGTGCTTCATATAGCGCATCTATTCGCTTCCATTCTCCGTCCTTATTTAGTGGCGATTCAGTTTTATATCTCCCCGGTCTAAAATCAAAAACTTCAACATCATTGCCATAAAGAGGAAATGCTCTGATGTTTTTTGTTGAGTGTGAGCGCACATAGTCTAAATACTCGGACAGATTAATTTCTCCATGAACATAGCGTTGAAATTTCTGAAATGAAATTGACTTATTCCAAATTAAAGACAGAACTTCCCCGTCGCTGCCTTTTACAAATTGTGGTAGATAACTCCACTCTTCTTTCCATTCAGGATGCTCACGGGCAGGATTGTCCCACTCCATAATTAACGTTTCATAACCTGCTTTACGATAGAGCGGTACCAAACCTGACGCATAAGCTTGTTCGTTGATTAATGCTATCTTTGGGCGTAATCCAAGCAACTCTTCATACCGTAACATGCCAAGACGGAAATTAGCCTCATTAACTGCGGTTGGAACTAATGGTCCTATAACTTGGGCATATCCACATCCTATGAATTCGCATGGACCTTTTGTCACAAGGTATTTGAGAGTCTCAGTCCACTCTGGGTCAATTCTTGTAATTGTTTCTAATGTCCAAGCAGATACCTCAAAACCAAATGGTAACTTCCTGCTTTCAGCAAGCTTCAATAACGGCCAATAACATCTGTCTATTACTGTTTTATATTGATCTTCCTCAATTGCTGAATAAGCTAAGTTCAAATGAAAGAACGAGTACAATTTTAAATTCATTTTTAATTACCAAAGTTGAAAGGAATGCGCACGTTAAACAAGCTGGATTTAATAGTTAAGTAAACGATCGATTTCATTACAGAACCTTATTACACCTTGTGGATTTAATAAATCATGTGCCTTCTTAGAAAGATTTCTTGAGCAGGCCTCATTGTTCATTAAATCAACTAACATATCTGCTGCTTCGATCTCATTTTTTGCAACCAACGCAACCTCCGCCTCAGCAATCGCGTCAAGTTGTGAATTATCTTTTCCATTATATGGAGAAAAAACAACAGTAGGAACACCAAAGTACAATAACTCAAAGAAACTCACTCCAAAAACAGTAACTGCATAGTTGCTAGCTTTCATCAGACTGCCTAATCCGTCAGGAGCTTCGTGATTATGAATAGAAATATGAGGTAAATCAGGTAAATAAGGGCTTTGTGCAAATGGACCTGTTACCCAATGTAATTCTGTACCTTCAGATAAGACCTGGTCTAGAAGAGTTGGCCATGTTTTACCTAATTCAGAGGTATCGCTGCCGCCAGTAAGAGCAAGTACCTTTTGGCCCTTTTCCCACTCTATTTTTGTATCCTGCACATCAAGCAAAAAGCAATCCCAGCCATAAATAATTGGTGCTCCATGACCCAAGTTAACTGGAGGATTGAATTGAAATGAAGGAATAAAGATCATGTCTAGCTCTGATCTGTAGTCAAGCAATCCATCAATGGCGACAATTTTAGAACCTGAAGTTCGAAGATTGACTAAGAGGGCTTTCATGTCTCTTGGAATATACCCTGGATAAAGATCAAAGATTACGATGTCTAGCTTATTAATCTCATTTATAGCTTGAATTGATAAACTGACACTCTGTTCGAGACTTACGAATTGATTATCAAAGTTTTCAAGGTCATTCTTTACAATTAACTCTCCTTGAATTAAAAATTGAACGGATGCATCAAATTGGTCTTTTAAAGCCTTCGCAACTACTAGGGATCGCGTCAAGTGCCCCAATCCTGAGCTTGATCCTACATGGCAGACCATCAATACATTCATGTTTGTTGAACTTTCAATAACCTTTTTCATTCTTATTGAAATCTCTTTAGGTACCATTAACGCACATATAACTAAATTTTATCGCTCAATGAAAAGAGGTTTTCTATTTAGACTGTACTACTTAATTCTTGGCTAATCCTAACTCTTTTAATTAAATCCTGTTCGCTAACACCTTAAGAGCATGGATCAAAATCATTCCTAATCTGCTTCAAAGGCCGAAGCCCGTCCGAAGGATCTGCACGCCACATGCGATCAGGTAATTCGGATGGTACAGGCTCTTTCACACCATTCCCATCAGCTACTAAACCTTTTTCAACTTCTCTGATCACTGCAGCTATTTGATCTGGAAGCCAACAATGTCCAGCTTCATACTCATCACCTTTACCATCTAAATCCAAATGAAATTCAATTACCTTCGCGCCCCATCGATGAATTGCACGATATATTGTTGCGGGTTCAACGGTATGGTCGGACCAACCCACTTTGCATCCTGTAGCTTCACCAATAGTTTCTATAGCCGCCAGATTAGCTTCACTATATGGTGTTGGATATGCAGAAGTACAATGTAACAAAGTAGGCGAAGCACATCCATTATTTCTAAGAATTTCTACTGCATGTTGAATTTCTTGAATGTCTGCCATCCCAGTTGACAATATCACAGGCTTGCCTGTTTCAGCACAAGCGGATAAGAGGTCATCCCATAACAACTCATAAGAAGCTATCTTATAAAAATCAACATAGGGCTCAAGTTGTGCTACAGCATCCATGTAAAATGGGGTACAAGAAAATTCAATACTATTTTTTTTACATCTCGCAGCAAGTTCCGGTAAAAATTCGAGCGGAAGCTCCCATTCTTTTCTCTTTCGATGCTCTTCGGAACGTTCAAGAATTTCAGATGAAAATAATTGATCAATTTTGAAAAGTTGAAATTTTACAGAATGACAACCCGCTTGTGCAGCTGCATCAATAAACTCAAATGAACGATTCAAATCGCGGTGGTGATTGCTTGAAACTTCAGCAATGAATTTTTTCTTATTTTCTTTTTTATCCAAGTTCTTTACCCCATTGATGCATAGTTATCTATTTCAAAATTAACACTATTTATAACTGAATTTGCCAGATCAACTGCTTCATCACGTGTTGCAGCGGCAGTTAATACTGATCCAGCCCGCATTGTATGATTTCTTATGTCTCCAGTTACATCTCCAGGTTTTACAAACAGTTGAAAATCTATTATTCCATCATTAGATACTGGTGTTTGATTGATCGAACGAATTTTTCCAGCTGGAATAAAAAAGAACCTATTGCACTGATAACGATTATTAATCAAAGGTATCGGTGGCAATGTGGGTGATCTACCCAAAGCCATTTGAATAACATTTTTAACTAAATTATATTCGTATACTAATGGAATAGTTACTGTAGAGAAACTTCCTCCACTTAGGCGAACCGCAAATTCAATGATGTACAATTTTCCATTTGAAAGAACAAGATCACCTTTAATAGAACCATTTTCCAATCCAATTACTTTACAGACAGAATTCATTAGATTATTAATTGATTTTTCCATCTCAATTGAACTAAATCGGCTAGGAGTTTCACCTCCATCCTCTACAACAAAAGGATATAAGTCAGAAAGCCTACTGTAATTCCGGTCAGCCAATCCACATAAATAAGACTCACATTGCGAGACAATCGATTCACTGCTGAGTTGTTCCCCTTCCATCCATTCTTCGAGAATCAACTCATCAGTCATAGAATATTGACTAGAATACTCAAATGCTTCAGGACATTCTTCTACTTTAGATAGACGTATAACTCCACGAGAACCTCGTGAGTCAACTGGTTTTAAAACATACAATGCAGGTCTATCTGAAATTATTTTCTCCAGCTGCTTAAGAGAGTTTATACCTATAAACCAAGGCGTTGGTAAACCAGCTGCAGAAAGGGCCTTTTTCATTTCTAATTTATGAGTAGCTAAATTTGCTGTGTGCAACGACAAGGAAGGTAAATCCAAATAATTCGAAACTGCAGCCACACTTGCTGGATTATCTGCAGCGACTGTAATTACACCGTTAATTTTGATATTTTCACTAAAACTTTCTACAGCTGAAACTACTTCAGAAGGATGGTAAATACTTGCTTGTATGAATTCATCAGCAACTAATCGGCCAGGACAATCTGGATTTCCGTCAACAACAATCGTATTTAGGCCCATGGACTTCGCAACTTGAATGCCTGGTACAGCTTCCTCTGCACCACATAAAATCAGCAGATTTTCTTTAGCGGTCATGCCCTAACCCATGCACCACCATTTATACTTAAAGTTTGAGCTGTCATATAACTGGACTCATCAGATGCTAGAAAGACTGCAGCACCACACATCTCCTCGATTCGTGCAAATCTCTTGATTAACATTAAGGATGTTGCAGTAGCTTTGACTTCAGGAGACATTGTTTGTTCAGTAAATTCATTACCAATTACGCCAGGAGACAAAGTATTAACGCAAATATTACGATGCCCAAGAAATCGTGCCAGATTGTGAGTTAATGCAGTCAATCCAAGCTTCGCGCAAGCATATGAAGGAGTTCGTGGGCCACCATACTCTCCTGACAATGATCCTATATTGATAATTCTGCCAAAATCTTGAATGTAAGGAAGAATTTCTTGGCTGCAACGAAAGGGACCTGTCAAATTGACATCGATTACTTCATTCCACTCTTCTTCTGTCTGCTTATCAAAATCTGCAGTTAAATTGATACCTGCATTATTAACAAGTATGTCTACGTGGCCATAAATTTCACTTGCCCTTTTAAAACATGACTTAATAGACGCACGATCGCGAACGTCTAAATGCAAAAAGGCTTCAGATCCGATTTCCTCAGCAATTTTCTTGGCATTATCCTCTTTGGCATTATAAGTAATTACAACTTTTGCACCTTCATTGGCGTAAGCGCGTGCAATTGCTTCACCTATTCCACTGCTTGATCCTGTGACTATTGCAACCTTATCCTTTAATCTCATTTTCTCTCCAGCTTAAAATTATTTAGGGGCTACACTAGATAACTGCAAGTCCCTTTTTTAACTTATTAATTTAATTATTCGCTTAGTTAAGTCTCATCAAATATATTTCTTTTACTTTCAGGAAGTTTGTTCCATTCTTCAAGAAAACCATTCAGCGCAACTATACTTAGTTCATTATTTATCATGTCATCCAGAACATTAGGTGGTATGGTTGCAACGTGCGCACCTGCAATTGCAGCTTTTTTTACGTATAACGAGTTGCGCATGCTTGCTGCCAATATTTGAGTTTCGAAGCCATAATTTTTATAAATTTGAGCTATTTCAACTATTAAATCAGACTCCATGCCAGCATTAGCATCTAAACGGCCTACAAATGGACTTACGTACGTAGCACCATTTTTAGCTGCAAGTAGTGCCTGATTAGCTGTATAAACAACAGTAAAATTAGTTTTAATTCCTTCTTTGCTAACCCTGTATAGTGCCTCGAATCCAGCAAAAGTGGCTGGAATCTTGACTACGATATTATCGTGAAGCTTTGCGAGCGCATGAGCCTCTTTAACCATACCATCAGCATCAAGACTCACCACCTCTCCACTGATTGGTCCATCTACAATCGAAACAATTTCTTTAACTACTTCGCGGAAGTCTTTTCCTTGCAAACCAAGCAATGCAGGATTTGTTGTTACACCATCTATAATCCCTAGTGGAGCGTATTTCTTTATTTCATCAATATTTGCTGTGTCAATAAAAATCTTCATATAACCCTCTATTAAAATTCAATTATAATCCTCTCACTTCTAATAATATTCAAAAATAGAGTCCCCATAGTTGGAATGCGCTTAGTTAAGTGACTAAGAGAGATCCAACTTTTCGAAGTATAGGATTTATTTCATTATATATACAAATTAACTGAGCTGCTAACGTATGTGCTTTAGCAACCTACTAATAGGTTTAGATATTTAGTTATTCACTTTTACAGTTCTACCTAACCTTTCAAGATGGAAATCTTCAAATAGTTTACTAGCTTTTATAGATAGTTTTTATATAGCGGTGTCTTTAGTGATTATTTAATTGATAAAAAAATTATTTTTTACCTCTTCAAGGTTTCTTAAGGCTTCTTCATAAGTATCACCCTCAACAAAAACGCTCGCTAACCCAGACAATGTTACGTTAGATATGGGGATTGCAGTCTCAGATCCATGATAGATATTCCATGCAAATAGACCGGGCAGTTTTGAAGGTTCTATACTAAAACCTACTGTATCAATATTCTCTTTTGAACTAATAAAAACGTGACAAAGTGCAACTTTATTAAATTTTGGCATCAATAATCTTTCATCAATCTCGTCGCTGCAAACACACTGTGCCATAAATTTGAGTGGTTCTATTCCTGATGAGGCTGGAAATATCCTAAGGGTACCATTAGGACCATGTAAACGAGGTCCAATTTCAATTATTTCCAAACCTTTTTGCGTTAGAATGAAATCTCCACCAACTGGCCCCCAAGTCATTCCCATATTTCTTGAAGCTTTTTCTAATAAAGAATATGCATCAGCTAAAACTTCTTTTGGTTGTTGTGATGGACTAACATTAAAAATTTCAACTGGATTAAACTCACTAAATTCAGCTATCTCATTTGAAAAATAACTATCAGCAGATCCCGCTGCGTAAAATTTATCATTAGCGAATACACCTTGAACATCTATAAATTCACCATCCAATACTTCTTCCAAAAGAAGGATTGGAAAGGATGAAAATTTTTGCATCATGCTAAATGCTTCTGGGATATCTCCAACATTTTTTATAAATTTTATACCTTTACCACCAAATCCATCTGCAACCTTAAGACAATACAATTTATCCTTATTTTCATTAACAATTTCGATAGCTTCTTCAGGAGTAGAGACCTCATAGTACATTGCAGTAGGAAGATTTAATTCAACAAACCTTCTTTTCATCAAAAGTTTATTATCACACTCCATTACGACATGTACCGGCAATGCAGGTAAGGCTGTTGCATTGGCAACAAGTGATACTGTTGGTGCTAAGCTAGTTAGTGTGAAAATACCACATATATTATAAGTTTCTTTAAACGCCAGAATCCAAGACACTATTCCAGGAATATCTTTGCCATCAAAAATGACTTTTTTATCAGAAAATTCAAATGCAGGGGCATATTTATTGCGATCAATAACGATTACATGATAACCAAATTCCTGCAACTTAGTTACTGCTGGAATCTCCTGAACTCCCCCACCGATCATTATTATTGATTTCAACTAATTATCCTAAATTATTAATAAATTTCATAAAAGTCATCAAGATTGATGTTATTGTTTTCTTTATAATCCGAAATATACCATCCTAAGATGTCAGACACACCGTTTGGTATTTTCACAATCTCCCCATTACTTTTTTCCCACTCTATAAAAGAGCGATGATCAGTTATATTCAACTTGCCATTTCGATCCGAATAGACAAATTCCAGAGACTTTTCATTCTTCTTCAAAAATCTCTTCTCTATATGCACTTCAACATCTGTCACAATATCCAAAAGGATTCCGTAGACATCTATTCCTTGGAAAAAAAGCAATCTATCCATCTTAGCATCAAGTAAGTAGCCTACTTCTAATATGAAAAAATCCTTGGATTGAGTATTCAGAATTACATCCGCTCCAAAGTAATGATTATCAATTTGAATTTTTGATACACATAATTCTATTTGCTTTATAAGTTTTTCATGTTCTCTTTTACTCAATACTTCTTGAAAAGGGGTATAGCTTTTAGTTAAGGGGGTTCTATTGATATTTTCTACCCCTTTTTTGACTGCATTAAATAAACAAGGCTTTCCTTTTTGGACAAAGCCATCAAGGTGAATTAATTCACCAGGAATAAATTCCTCACAAATTAAATTTGAGGTATCACCATTAAAACATTCTAAATAATTTTGTAACTCCTGAAGGCTATGAATGATTTTGGTTCCTGCTGAACCTATTCCATCAGTACATTTAATGACACATGGGAAACTTATATTTTCGGGTCCATTGTTTAAATCATATCTTTCAGGAGTATTGATATTGTTGCTATCCATAATTTCATATAACTCATTTTTATCGTAAGTTATATTAAGACTACTTTCAGAGTATCCGTTCAAATTTAGCTGCTGCATCAAATAAGAAGCAGTAATTAAGGCTTCAAGAGAAGAAGAATAGCAAATGACACCTATGTAATTACATGAATCTTTTAATTTATTAATTTCATAATGTATTTGTTTTTTGTCATCAGCGGATATAGCAAAGAAAAAATCACTTATTTTTTTACAATAAGCATTTGGATCTAAGTCAAAAAGAAGTGTTTGATATCCTTTTTTTTTAGCTGCCTCAAAAAAAGGATATGAAGACTTGCTGCCTGTAATAAAAATGACAGTCTTCATTGATTCTGCAACAAAGCCATAACTGCATTTCGTGTGTTTTCAATAGGTACGTATTCACCCCTGCTAACACCCTTTAATTCTAAAATATTAAAATTTGAACTAACTAATTCAATAAATGAGTCAGGAGAATATTCTCTATAATGGCCTGCAAAATTTTCAGTATGAGGCAATAGTGGTTCAGAATTTCCACTAAAAGGTTTCTTGATGCGAACAGGCACTTCAAGGTATAGCAAACCATCTTTTTTTAATACACGCTTTATTTCACTTAAAAATTGACCATCGTCCTCAACGTGTTCCATCGTATGTATTGATACTGCAAAAGAAATCGAACTGTCGTCTAAAGGTAATGGTTTTTCTGGCTCACCAAGTAAAAAATTAACATTATCAAATTTATCACCATATACTTTTTTACCTTTTTCTATGAATTCCTTTTCCACATCAAATGCATAAACTTTACTGCAGTTCCCAGCCAGGACTACTGATCCATTCCCTTGCCCACAAGATATATCTAGAACAACATCATCACTCGAAAGATACTCCTTTGCTGCTTCATATTCATGATAATAAAAAACAGAACCGAAATCCCATGCTACAGGAGCATTATCAATAAGTTCTTTTCGTAAACTATAAAATTGCTCATTCGAGTATTCTGGTACTGAAGGAGCTATAATTGTGTTGAACCTAGAATCTGACTCTAAAAAACTCCAAGGCCTAAAATTATATTTATCCTGTAGCTTTTTATCAGTATTAGCATTAAGAATTGATTTTAGTTTTAATAAACCAGACTTAGAATGTAAATCGCATCCAAATTTTATATCAAAATCAAACGGAACCATACAATAATCAAAATCCGACACACTCTCAGCATATGAAATCATATTTTTAATTAGAGTTACATCAAGATAATTCCAGTTGATCAGAATTCGCGATAAAATCTGTGCATCATATTTCTCACAGACCTTAATCATTCTATCTACTATATCTAGGCTTTCCCCATAAAAAACATCAATATTATATAGCTCAGCATATTTATCAAAAACTTCATGATTTTCAGCAATGTCTGCAACGCCAAGTACAATTTTATCAAATATGCTTGATTCTTTTAATTTCAAAATAGGGTTTCGAAATTTTTCTAAAAGAAAAAATTCATCAGTATAATGGCATTGTATAAAACAAACTTTATTCATATCTAATCCACAACCTTTTTAGAATAGACCATTAGATCTCTACCAAGGCCAATTTTTGCCATACTTTCATACAACTCTCGCTTTAATGACCGATATCCATTATTGACTAAATTTAATTCAAGTTGTTTAACATAGCCATGAGAGATCTTTCCTTTATCTCTATCCTCTACGTAATTCACGCCCGCAAGCAATGAAAACTCAATTGGAAAAGATACTTCCGTTTTAAAAGACTTAAAATTTGCTTTCTCAAGAACATTATTAATTGAATCAAAATTGAAATAATTATAATGATGATCTGGAACTACCCAATAGTTTGATGATTCAGGATTTATTTCGTTATTTGCCAATTGAAGTTGATTAAATTCATTCGGCACCATAAGAAATAATACTCCATCATCTTTTAATAAGTTATAACAATTTTTTAAAATTTCGATCGGATCAATGACATGCTCTAATACCTCTGAAATGTTAATCGCATCAAATTGCCCTACATCGGAAACAGAGACATTTTCTATAAAATCATTAATTATAGTTACCTTATTATATTCTTGTGCATACTTGCATGCAGCTCGTGATGCTTCAACACCCACATATTCCCAGTTTCTTTCTTTAGCTCGCTTTAAAAAATAACCTGCTCCAGCACCAATATCTAAAACTTTGCCAGGCATCGTAGTATTTTCTTCAAATATTTCAAAGCGATCATCATACATTTGATTGAACCAATCTAATGATTTTTCATAATTACTTAACATTTCTGGCTTGATAGTTTCATAATAATCCTTTCCGTAAAAACTATTTATATCTTCAGTTGTTGGCAAAGGCATTACGTGAGCATAACCACATATCTCACAATTAATTACATCATACTCACCTATTGAAACTAAAATCTCACCATGATGATTTTTATCTTTAATATTCACTTTATTACTCTCTTGTTAATCTATGAAAACCTGTATGTGCAACAGGCGAAGAAACTATTTGACTACATGGTAAATCTTTAAGCAATTGAAAAACTTCATTTACCGCAAGTGCATACTCCGCCAACTCATTATTACCATGGGCTAGGGATGGTTTAAATTGTCTAAAACCAAGAAAGCCACGTTGTAACATTTCTATTACAAATCTAGTGTTAAGCTCTTGAGGTTTTTCACTATTAAAACTAAAAGAAGCCAGACTTGGCAAACCTGAAACATCTATTGACAATCCAGCCATCTTTGCAGCATCTCGCCAAATAGTTTTTGTTTGTTCACCAATATCCATAATATGTTTATCAGTTTGTGTTTCCTGATATTTTTTTAATGTTGCTAAAGCTGCTGTGGGCCCTACTCGATCTGTCCAGTTCGTACTTGATATAAAGGTTGATTGAGCCGCTTGCATAACATCTTCTGTACCTAATATTGCTGACATGGCATATCCATTAGCCATTGATTTAGCAAAGACTGCCATATCAGGGTAAATTCCGTAATTCCGATGCAGGCCACCTGCGCACATTCGATAAGCACTTGTGATCTCATCAAAGATTAATACGGCACCTATTTCAGATGCTATGTCTTTCAGCGTTTGAAGATACTCACTAGGAGCGTCTTGACCTCGTGCAGGTTCTATCATAATTGCCGCTATTTCAGACTCTTTGCCACGTATCGTCTCTCTTAGCGATTCGATATCATTGAAATTAAAAGGTATTGCTGTACCCTTTAACCCACGTGGCACCCCGTTAGGTTGTAACCCGGGCATCAATTGTCCATCTAATCCAGATTCATCAGCAATATTTGCAGCCAAATACCAATCTGCCCAACCATGATAGCCACTAAATAAAACTATATCCCGTTTAGTTTTGGCTCGCGCAACTCTAACTGCGATAGAAATTGCTTCACCTCCACTACGCGCATATCTAACCATATCAAACCAAGGATGAAGGTCTAAAAGTGCTTCAGCGAGTTCTACTTCTTCAGGGCAATTTAATGAACTGTTTACACCGCTACGAATAGCTTCAATAACAGCATTATCTACATCATCATCAGCATAACCAAGAATACACGCGCCTACAGACATTATTGACATATCAGTATATTCATTTCCGTCCAAATCCCAAACTCGGCAGCCTTTAGCCTTCGAATAGTAAGCAGGCCAAACATCCGGAGCAAATAATTCAGGTCTTTTGGATAAAAGTTGGGTTCCACCAGGCATTAATTTCTTAGCTCTCTTGTACAGCTTTTGCCCTGAACCATTAAGAAAGTCATTTTTACTCATCACTATTCTCCTGTTCTGCCAATAATGACTTTAAGTATCCCTCGTCAGCCAATAATGACTTTAAATATCCTTCGTTTCTAACAATTCCTGCATTAATTTTGGCAATCTGAGGGTTAGTTTTCACGAACTCAAGAATTTCATGAGTATAAAACACCTTACCCTCACGGTATAATTGATCAAATACAATTTTTAATAACTCCAAATCTGCCTTCTCATCTAAAGTCCAACGCATGAAAGATAAATCAGAATACAAAGTTAGTCCTCCACTTTTAAAAAGATCTGGGTTTTTCTCAATATAAGGTCCCACATGTTCTCGCTCAGAAGGCAATTCAGCCTCTTTCCAGGCCTTTTCTATTGCACCAAACGAATAAGCAGTACAATCCAGACCGTCAGGAAATTCACCACTCAGGCCATAAATATCATACTCCCCGCCTAAAAATCCTGCCACAACTGCATCAACAATCACTGGATCAATCAGTGGGCAGTCTCCAGTAATTCTAACAATTACATCCGCCTTATATTTTCCTGCAGCCTGATAATATCTATCTAGGACATCATCTAAACTACCTCTATAACAAGGGAGGTGGCGATTTTGACAAAATTCACTGATTGCATCATCACTCGGCTCTTGCGATGTTGCTATAACGATTTCGTCGATTAGCCGGCATTCCAATAGCCTTTCATGGATATGCTGTAAAGCAGGTTTACCTGCAAGAATATCTAGAACCTTTCCTGGCAATCTAGAAGAACTCATTCTAGCCGCAACAATTGCAACAATCCTCATAGAAAATCCCAATTCAGTGGATTTATTAACCTTTCACATTCACTGCTAAATTCTTGAGGATATATTGGAGGGGAATCAGCTTTCGTGGCTTCAATAATTTCCATTAATTGATTCGCATTATCTACTCCAACAACTACTCTTGAAATATGTTTATTTGAGAGTACAAACTTTATGGCTCCCTCAAGTGGGGTATAGGAGTTGAGTTTTAACCAATGCTCCCAGCTGTTCCATAAATTAGACCACTCATTAAATTTTTTTGGCCTTTTGTTTGAGCTCATGAGTAAGAGTCCTTGTAAAAAAACACTTCTAACATGAACCTCCACACCTTTGGTATTAAGTTTTTCTAGCCAACCGCTGGAGCAAATCCGTCTGTCAACAACATTATAAGGAGCTTGAACTATATCTGCAGGATATGATCCATAAATTGCATCTAACTGGCCAGGGGAATAAATTGAATAACCAATTTTTTCAACTAAATCTTGCTCTTTTAGCGCATTCAGTGCTCCCCATATAGCAGGGCCAATTGGGGTGAGTATTTCATCAGGCCGATGTAAAAGTAACCCGTATAATTTTGGTATTTTCATATTTCTTAAGGATTTTAGAACGTGCTCTCGTATCTGTGAATATACCTCCCCAGAAGACTGATCCAGACTAGGTATTTTCGTTATAATGCGATAATCTTTAACACCAAGATTTCCCAGCAACGTTTCACTAGTGCCATAATCAATCGCAGTATCCAGAGTATCAACACCTAGAGAACGAGCCAAGCTGATAATTGTTTTAGCCTCTTCTCTACTCACTTGCCCATCTTGGTTAGCAATTCCGTGAGCCAAACCTAACTGAACAGTGCCCAATGCAATTTTCATTTAAACATTGTATGAAGTATGTCTATCACTTTTTTTTGATCAGAGCCTCTCAGTGTTGGATAAATAGGGATACTAAGGGTCTCCTTATGGTATTTCTCAGCTTCCTGGCAATAACCTGCTTTAAATCCCATCGCCTCGTAATAAGGTTGCCGGTAAACGGGAATATAATGAAGATTAACGTTAAATTTCGCTGATTGAAATGCATCATAAACTTGGCGTTGAGTTGGTTTGACGTTATCCAGCTTAATACGAATTGGGTACAGATGATAACTAGAATAGGTATCACTATGTTGCAAAGGTGTTTGCAATGCTAAGCCAGCTAATTCATCATCATAACGTTTGGCAATTTGACGGCGTTTTATCACAAACTCATCCAAGCGCATCATCTGACTTACACCCAAAGCCGCTTGTATATCAGTCATGCGGTAGTGGTAACCTAGGTTGATTTGCTGATAGTTCCATATCTCATCAGAAGGTCGTGGCTGCATTTTACTGACTTCACTGGTAATACCATGAGAGCGATAGCGTTGCATACGATTGGCTAATTCTGAGTTATTGGTTAACGCCATACCACCTTCGGCAGTAGTAATTATTTTTACTGGGTGAAAGCTGAAAACTGTAATGTCGCTATAACGGCAATTACCAATAGCTTCATTTTTGTATTTTCCACCAATTGCGTGTGCAGCATCTTCAATAATTTTAAACCCATATTTCTGACTTAACGCATGAATGGCGGTCATATCACAGGATTGTCCACACAAATGAACTGGCACTACAATTTTGGGTAATTTACCAGTTTTTTCTGCTTGCGCTAGCTTCTCAGCTAGGTGTGCTTCGCTCATGTTGTAGGTTAATGGATCAATATCGACAAAATCAACTTGGGCACCGCAATATAAAGCACAATTAGATGATGAAACAAAGGTAGTAGGTGTAGTCCAAAGCCAATCGCCAGGACCAAGACCAAGTGAAAGGCAAGCAATGTGCAACGCCGAAGTAGCACTATTAGCCGCAATTGCATGTTGAGCACCACAATAGTTGGTCACAGATTGTTCGAATCTCGGGATCATAGGGCCTTGAGTGAGAAAGTCTGAGCGTAATACTGCCGAAACCATATCAATATCGTCTTGGTTAATATCTTGGCGACTGTAGGAAGTCATATACTACCTCAAATTACACATTTCATATTAATTGGGCTCGGCAATTATATCACCGTAGCTTCCACTTTGTTTTATTTTCCCATCTTCCAATTCTACTATATGCGAACAGACTTTAAGTGTCGTCAAGCGGTGAGCTACAATAATTACTGTGAGTTCATGGCCTAAGTTTTCAATAGCCTCCATCACAGCAACTTCGGTTTCATTGTCCAGCGCACTCGTAGCTTCATCAAATACTATTACATCAGCGTCTTTATAAAGCGCTCGTGCTATGCCAATGCGTTGTCGTTGCCCTCCAGATAAACGAACACCTCGTTCACCCACTAAAGTATTGTATTGTTCGTCCCACGACTCAATAGTTTCTGAAATCTGTGCTTTTTGGCAAGCTTTACGAACTCGGGCATAATCTATTGGCTCATCTGGCGAACAAAAAGCGACGTTCTCTGCAATGCTGGTATCTCCTAAAAAAATGGCTTGTGGGACGTGAGCAATATGTGCCTGCCAATTACGATAATTTTGTTCAGAAATATTCACTCCATCAATTGCTAAACTTCCAGAGGTGGGCTGTAAAAGACCCATAATAATATCTAGTAAAGTGCTTTTACCGCTACCAGTGGTACCAATGAAGCCAATGCGACTTCCTTTGGCGATATTAAGATTAAGCCCATCTTGGAATACCCAAGGAGCATCTTTAGCGTACCGAAACTTTAAATTAGTCAAGGTAATATTTTGGTTAAATGGCATAAGCGACTTCAGTGATTCATTTGCATGTTCTGGCAAAGGCTGATCAAGCAGATCTAATGCAGCACTTAATGGTTCCTGAGCGCCACGTATCAGAGTCCAATTAGAGTAACTCTGTTGCAGCACTGGTAACAAGCGTTGCGCTGCCAGTGCCATAACACCCAGAATAGGTATAGCGTCAACAATTCCCGTTGACCGCCTAGCTAGCGAGAAGGCTAGGAAGGCTATTAAAACCATACCTAAGGCCTCTATAATAAAACGCGGGCTATTTGCAATGATAGATATATTGGCTTGAGCTCGACGCAATGGTAAATCTGAATTCCTGAAAATCTTACAGTAGATGTTTTGTGTGCCATCAATAATCACATCTCGAATACCTCCCAACCCCTCTTGTAGCGATTTGATTAAACGACCTAATTCATAGTTAATACGTTGACTATCTCGGGCCACGGCTTTTTTACTAATAATAAGAACTATCGCATAGATAACGCCAAAGCCAGTAAAAGCGCTAACAGCAATCACAGGTTCAACCGCCAACAAAGTGAGCAAAATAGAGACCAACAGCAATAAAGAACTTGTAATTGAGGCCAATGGTATTAGCACATTACTAATGACTGTATTTGCTTTGTTAGTAATGCCAGCAATCACCTCACTACTATTACGCTCTAAATGCATAGCATAGGGCTGATAGAGTGTGCGACGGTAAATACTAAAACTAAAATCAGCACCAATTGCATAGCCAAGTCGTGTTTGCACGAAAAGTAAAAGGAGACGCATACCACCAGAAAACAATGCAGCTACAGCAAAGGCGATAGTAAGTGGTAGCAATAACTGTTCAGGCTCTGTCAAACCGAGCAAGTGGATCATTGGCTGCGCAATGGGATGGACAAATATGCTATCTGGCGAGGTCAATGCACCTAAAAATGGTATCACTGCGCCAATACTAACCACCTCTGCAAAGGATGAAAGCATCATTACTAAAAATAATAGCCCGAACTGCACACGACGCCTTGGATTAATATGCAACCAAAGACGACGTAATAGTTTCAGGCGGTTTGAGTTGACCATGTTAGCTTCTTATTGCTTATTTAAAAACCCTGTCTTTTGTGACGGATTGATTTTGTTTATACATGTTTGTTGACCCTTTAAATCCGATGGTTTTTTTAGCTGCAATATCCATATAGTCTGTTGGGCATGGAACATGAGAGAAATTTGGTTGGTTCATAAATTACTGTATAACTTTCTATCGTCAGTTTTTCGCCAACTAGGATATAAAGTTATCTGCAATATATCCCTATAATTTTCTGGGATAGATGCCCTATGTGTACATCTGGAAGTATCAATAACCAAATAGTCCCCTTTAAAACCAGTTAAAATATTTTCTTCTTCAAAGCGAGGAATTTCTTTCATTTTCCCCCAATCCCAACGCTCTCTCAGCAACGTCCAATGTTTCCTTACACAAGCTTCATCTAGATAATGAAATGGGCCATCAGAATTTTTTACATCATGGGGTAGTAAAAATATTTTTAGCAATCGATTTCCATCATGTGAATCTTGATGCCAAATGTTTGAATAAACATCATAATTTAACAAATCATTAGGCATATTAAAGTTCCTAAATGCAATGGGTCTCTCATATAAATAATCATTTCCTAAATACCTTGTAATTTCGCTCGCATGCTTAGAAATAATTTCATGAAAAATTTCAGGTATTTCTTCAAAAGAATAACTGCTTGAATACATAGCTGTCGAGTTGCTACGAGAAGGAATTTTTAATACGGCATGATCAAGCCTTGGCAAAACAGTTGATGTGTTCCCTTTAATAATATTGAAGGTTTTTTGCAGTCGATAAAATTTTGAATATATTACATCTTTTAATATATTTAAAAATCTACTTTGAGAGTAAAAAAAAGCTTTTCCAATCAAGATGTCGACACTAATAATAAAGTACTTTATTTGATTCATAACTTTTCTCTAATAAATAGTTATTCTCTGTTACCGGTTTCTGATCTCTCGGCTTCAAGAGCGAGAAGATCGTGAGTCTGAAGTTTGGTTAGTAATGAGTTAAGTTCCCGTATTGCAGTATTACATTTTTCTGCCATTTCTAACAACGAATGATTTCCTTCTGACCAGGCGATTAATATACAATAAATAATACAGCAAACGACAAAAAAATGGATTAATGCTCCTGTGGGTGTAAAGATTAATTCTTTTAAAAAAATAATGACATTAAAAGAAGACAGATTCTCCATAGATGGTCCAATATGGCAAGAAGTTCAAATTAAAAATTCAAAAGAATTTGAAGAGGTTGTCAATATTTTTGAAAAACTTAATCTTATAGATAAAAAAGTTTTTTTTAGAATTTATCATCTTAAGGGGCTTGAAATAAATTCTTCAAATCTCATGGTTCAAAGTAATTTCAAAAATTTTGTGGCCAAAAAATATAACGTATCAGATGCAAGTTTTCTTAATTCTCAGGTTGATCTATATAAATTTATAAAAAAGAAAAAACTCTCTGGACCTTACATTTTAGATGGCCACATGCCTGAATCTTTTATAAAAAAAAATGTGGATATGTTGTTTCTTGAATATAAAAAAGGACAGTATTACAAAGGTAGCTTTGCTGATATGAAAAAAGCAGCATCCAGTATCTCAAATTTTATAAAAGAATTTCAATCATTTGATAGTTCGAAGCTTCAAGAAATTGAAATCTTACAAAAAAATTCAAAGGACATTTTTGAAGACTTTGAGCTACAAAAGAACTCTTGGAGCTTGAAATTTGGGAATGAGACTGCTCATCTCTTAAAGTCTGAATGGGGTTATATTAAAGAGTGTCTCAATAACTCCTCGAAAGAAATAGTAAAAATAAAAAAAGCAAAGAAATTTGCCTTGCATATCGATTTGCACCCACATAATCTTTTAATTCACAAAGATGAATGCACTATCTTGGATATTGATTCAATTAGGTTATGTCATTGGCCGTCAGCTGTTGGATTTACAATATTTAAGTTATTAAGGCAATCATTGACTCATTTATCCTATGATAGGAAATTTGAGCAGAATGCAAAAAAGTTTATTACAACTGTAACTGAAAGCATTAATAAAGAAGGCATTCCTGGAGATGTATTATTTATTGGAGCAAGGTTAGAAATTCTAAGAAGACTATTAATAATTCTAGAGGGTAATCTAGGAGAAAAAATTTCCCCATGGAATAGTGTTTTAGAGATTCAAATGAATGCCCTAAAGGAAGTTAATTTATTAAGAGAATTAATGCTTGAGTAATAATTTTAATAGTTATTTTGCTCAGCTACCAATCTTAATTATTAAAGATAACACTTTCCATGAAGGTAGTTAGTTTTTTAAAAAGTTTTGAATGCTTTTTAGAAAATACCCTTAGTTAAACCACCGTCAGCCATAAGGCTAACACCAGTAAGATACCTGCCTTGCTCTGACAACATAAAGGTTGCAATATCTGCAAATTCTTCAGGGGAAGCGAATCTTCCTATAGGAATGTTGTCCTGACTTGCCTTAAGTGCCTCCTCATAAGGGATTCCTTGATTTTTAGCTGATTCTTTAACGAGACTCGTTAATCTCTCTGTTAAAACCCCTCCAGGGCATATAGTATTTAATGTTATTCCAAACGGAGCAAGTTCAGTAGAAACAGCTTTAGTAAAAGAAGACAAAGCTGCTCTCATTGTAGCAGAGAGTACCATCTGTGGCGTAGGTTCTTTTGCAAGTGATGAAGTAACGTTTAATATTCGACCCCATTTGTTTTCTTTCATGTCATCTACAAATAACTTTGTAAACCTTACAGCGCTGAAAAAATTTGTATTATAGGCCCCTAACCATGAATTCTCAGAGTGGTTCATAAATGAACCCATGGGAGGTCCTCCGGCATTATTAACCAATATATCGCAACAGCTCCAAGAGTCATTAACCACTTTTTTTGCTTTGCTAGGCAACTCTTCATCTGCAACATCTCCTGAGAGAGTTTTAATTTCAATATCATGAGATTTACTTATTAAATCTGCTGCTCCATTTAATTTACCTTCATTTCTTGAAATTAGAAGAAGGTTTACACCTTCTGAGGCTAAAGAATTAGCTATTGCAAAGCCAATTCCTGAGCTCGCTCCAGTAACAATAGCTACCTTGCCTTGTATTCCATAATTATTCAAAAGCCACCTCTCTTTAATATTTTTTTATTTAGCAATATATCAACTTTTCTCACCCATAGAGCAAGCATATTCAAATGCTTCAGATAATTCAGGTAAAACTATTTCAGCCATTGGGATTATATACTTACGAATCTCATTTATATACTTTATCCTTATGTCTTCTTCAGGATTTTGTCCAATTAAAAAAATATTATCAAATTTATCTAAAACTTTTATTTCCATAGCCGGGCCAGGGAAGCTTCTAATTTTTGAATAATATTCCTCTTTGTAAGAGCTATCCCATTGTAGCTCCCTGTTTACAGTCAGGGTAGAAATGGCGTCATTAATCAAGACTCCAAATTTTTCTTTCACTATTTTTCTTGAAACCTGCCCAACCTCAAAAATATTGTGGAGTAAAGCCAATATAGTTGAGTTTTGAGTTGCATCATCTATATATCTTAATGACATTGAAGCAACTCTTAGTGGATGAGCTAGATATGATTCTTTTGAAAGTCCTTCGTGATCATATTCAATACTTTGAGCAAAATTAAAGGCTTCTAAAATTAACTCTTTCTCACCAAGTTTGCTTTGCATTAGTTCATTATAAAAAGATTCCTTGCTTCCTTTACCATTGTTAGCCAAGGATTCAATTCTTAAATTCCTTTCTTCAACGAAATTAATTTTATTCATAAATGCAGGATAATAAAACTTCTTAAAAAAATATAGCTACAACTTTTTTATACACCGTTATATTCCTTATACCATCTAGCAAAATTCTCCACACCCTGTGCCACACTAATTGATGGTTTATAACCAAATTCTTCTACCAGAGCATCAACATCCGCATAAGTATCTGGCACATCGCCCAATTGTAACGGTAAAAACTCTTTCTTAGCCTTTATTTCTAATGCGTCTTCAATAGCTTCAATATAGTCTAATAAATTTACAGGCGAGTTATTGCCAATATTGTAAATACGCCAAGGCGCCTTGGAAGTGCCGGGATCCGGTTTATTGCCATCCCAGTTAGGATTGGATATTGCTGGCCTGTCAAGCACTCGAATCACCCCTTCAACGATATCATCAATGTAGGTAAAGTCTCTTCTATGGTTGCCATGGTTGAATACTTTTATAGGCTCACCTTTCATAATAGAGCGAGTAAATTTTTGCAATGCCATGTCTGGTCTGTCATATGGTCCATAAACAGTAAAAAATCTTAAGCCCGTGGTGGGTAGTTGATATAAATGGCTATATGTATGAGCCATAAGTTCATTAGCTTTTTTTGTTGCTGCGTATAAGCTTACTGGATGATCAACATTATCATGGATTGAAAAGGGCGTTTTGCTATTAGCACCATAG
>MDSX01094365.1_pt1 | contig 44734 bp, 34 predicted proteins | sample 811141 | NCBI WGS metagenome assembly MDSX01 (sample SAMN05326642, study PRJNA326480) | marine metagenome | isolation source: seawater | place: Atlantic Ocean: South East | collected 2010 | reverse complement strand
AGCTCCAATGATACAAACGCTACGCGATAAGTGAACATCTTCATCTGTCAAATTTCTACCATCCGCAATATAGGTATTTACAGTTCTTAATGTTCCAGGTCCCCCACCAGATACTTCTGGGGTCTGCTTTGTTTTTTTATCTTTGTAAGACACCACTCTTACATCGCTTGTATTATCACCACCACTAACCAAAATAGGTAGCTTAACGCGATCTTTTAGATCAAGATATTGATCTAAGTCTATATTTTTTCTATTGCGGTATTTTTCATTCCTGCCAAACTGGATAGCTGGATCCTTCGTAATTAGAAATGTATTGGTTCCAAATACATTCAATCCAGATTCTATTGAGCTTTCAAGAGTTTTAATAGCTGTCATCACACTGATGACTGAAAAGATTCCTACAGAGATCCCTAAAAGCGTAAGAGTAGATCTTAGTTTGTTTGCACGGATAGCATCAAATGTCATTCGAACACTCTCGCGCAAAATGCTTTTTATTTGGCTACTCAAAATCACTTTTTATTCGTACCTCAATGCTTCAATGGGGTCAAGCCCAGCTGCTTTGTAGGAAGGGATCAGGCCAGCAGTAATACCAACAAAAATACTCAACGAAATTGAAGTTAAAGCAAGCCATATAGGCATCGCTGAAGGAAAAAACTGATTTATAACCAAACTTAAAATATATGCGAAAGACAAGCCAATTAACCCTCCGAATACGCATATCATAGTAGCCTCCATTAGGAATTGAGTCAAAATCATGTTTTTTGTTGCGCCAATTGCCTTACGGACGCCAATCTCCTTGGTTCTTTCCTTAACTGAGACGAACATAATATTCATAATTCCTATCCCTCCTACCACAAGAGATAGTATTGTTATAAAAACACCCACTCCTCCAATAGCGAACTTTATAGAATTATATATATTTTCAAATGCTACCGTTTGGTTAACAGCAAAATCATCTTTTTCCGTAGGCTTTAACCCTCTAATTTGCCGCATAATACCATAAATTTCGTCTTTAGACTCCTCAATTTTATCGTCAGGGATTTTTACGCTTATTCTAAGGAATCCTCTTCGTGAAAATAACCTCTGAGTAGCTCCAGATGGTATGATGACCTGAGTGTCAAAACTAAATAGACCCAAAAACTTTCCCTGTTTTTCCATAACTCCAAGCACGCGGAATCTGATGCCATCAATTTTAAAGTTTTTCCCTATCGGGTCTTCATTAGGGAAAAGATTTTCTGCTACATCATGACCTAAAAGTGCTACTCTAGCACCCGATCTATCTTCGCCATTTGTAAAAAATCTTCCTGTTTCTACGCCATAATTTGTTGTTTTTAAATATTCAGTTGTAGTTCCAAAGATTTGGGAACGCGCTCCTAAATCACCTCTAGATAAACTGGCTCCTCTTTGCATTACAGGTGCAACAGCTTCAGCGTATTTTGATCTATTTTTTATTTTATCAACATAATCCAATCTAAGTCTCGGCCTATTACGTACCTCCCACCATTCCTGATTACCAAACCATTCCCATCGACTGATAGATAGCACATCTTTTCCTAAAAAGTCCATGCTCTTTTCAAACCCTCTATCTAAACCTGAAATTAAAGTTCCCATAAGGGTTACAGTGAGGATACCAATTATAATACTAAGACCCGTTAAAAATGATCGGATTTTGTTAGATAGAATTGAATCAACTGCAATTCTCACGCTTTCAAAAAATAAAGGAAACATTAAATAGCCTTTGTCATATTTTGATTTTTACGATCTTCCTTGATCTTTCCATCAAAAATTGTGATAATGCGGTTTGCGTGTAATGCGATTTCTTCTTCGTGTGTTACTAAAATAATCGTATTGCCCTCAGCATGTAGGTCATGCAATATTTTCATAATTTCAATTCCGCTTTTAGAGTCCAAATTACCTGTAGGCTCATCTGCTAAAATAATTGATGGCTTGTTTACCAAAGCTCTTGCAATCGCAACTCTTTGCCTTTGTCCTCCTGACAACTCATTTGGCTTGTGATCTAATCTGTCTTCCAGTCCCACTGAAACAAGTGACGATCTAGCAATTTCAAGTCTTTCAACTTTAGGAGTGTTAGAATAAATAAGCGGTACTTCAACATTTCTCAGTGCAGTTGACCTTGGAAGAAGGTTAAACGTTTGAAAAACGAATCCAATTTTTCTATTACGAATTGAAGCAAGCTGATCATCATCCATTTCATGAACGAGCTCTCCTTCAAATTGATACGTTCCATAGGTGGGTGTATCGAGGCAACCAATAATATTCATTAACGTTGATTTACCAGAACCAGATGGCCCCATAATTGAAATATATTCATTAGCGTTTATTGATACATCAACACCATCTAATGCCTTTACAAGCTCTCCACCTACATCATAATAACGCTTGATTTGATCTAGTGAAATTAAATTTGACACTTAATCGTTTTTGTTCTTCTTGTCAAGTTTTAGCTTTACAAGTGCGTTGTGTTTTAATTCTCTACTTATTGATTTGTAGCTTCCAGTAACAATCTTATCTCCCTCATTAAGACCGCTTAGAACTTCGTAATCTGTTTCACTCGATATTCCAACTTTAACAGGTCTTACATGAACATATTTAGTTCCTTTTTTTGCTTTCTTAAAAGATTTCTCAGATTTGTTTTTCTGTGAAGAATCACCGCGATCAACTAAGCCTTCTGAATCTTTAATAATAAATACTAATTCCTCCATTTCAGATTTAGTATCTCTTTTATTAAAGCTATCTTTTGGCCTCTCACCTGTTTCTATGAGCTCGGCACCCTTTTTTCTGGCAGTAAGACTTTGTATCGGAATCGTTAATACATCTACCTTTTTATCAGTAATAATATCTACTGTGGCACTCATTCCTGGACGAATATTATCTGGAACGTTGATCATTCCAACCTTAACTTGAAAGTTTGTAACTTGCTGCTGCGATCCCATACCAGTTACCTGTGGTACCAATGCAACTTCGTTTACAACCCCATAAAAAAGTGTATCTAAAAATGCATCAACTTCAATCTCTGCGGTGTCACCTTTTGAAATAGATACAACATCATTTTCATTAACGTCTATAATAACTTCCATTTTTGATAAATCCGCAATGACCATTAAAACTTCTGCTTGAAACATTCCACCGAGAGCCATTTCACCTATTTCTTTATTAATCAATGTTACAATTCCATTTTGTGGAGAAGTTATTTTAGCCCTATCAAGTTCATCCTTTCTAGAATCGAGGTTTGCTCTAGCTTGCTCAAGCTGACTATTAGCTATTTCATACGATGCTTGAATAGCTTCAAGTTCTTGATCAGATGCTAAATTTTGATCGTACATTGTTTCGATTCTTTTTTTGCTAGCTACTTCCTGTTTTACGCGTGCTTTAGCAGAGCGAACAGAAGACATAGCAGCATTGTAATTTGAAAGAAGCTGCTTTCTGTCTAACGATATAAGAAGCTGGCCTTTTTTAACATAATCACCCTCCTTAACCGTAATTGATTCAATCCATGCAGATGATGTGGAAGAGCTTATTTTAACTTCAGTTTCAGGCTGAATTGTGCCGCTTGCATTAACTTTTTGAATCACAGTGTTATATTTTACTGATTCATTTTCAACGATAACTGCATCTTTATCGCCCTGATTCAGACTAAAAATTACTGTTATAATAATAAAGACAATTGCAATGGCAATTAAAATCCACTTTCTTTTGTTTGATTTATTTTTGTCGGACACAATAACTCCTAATTATTTTTCTGCTCAATATCTAAAGTACCAAGCAGGGCTTTTAAATTTGCTTGCTGAATAAATGCATCATACTTTGAACGGACTAAAGACGATTTGGCCTGAACAACGGAGACCTGAGCATTTAAAACTTCTAAAATTGTTGTAGACCCTTGCGAATACCGCATCTGAGAAAGCTTTAGATCCTCTTCAGCAGACTCTAAAACAGTTTCGTTGATAGGTATTATTTCATTAAAGTTTTGTAGTTGATCAATAAGATCTTTTAATTCTACTGAAAGATCCTCTAGTTGCGCGAGGTATTCAGATTCTTGTTTATTTACAGCAATTTTTGCCTTTTGAATTCGCGTCGATATAGTATTACCACTATATAGCGGAAAGGAAATTGAAAGTGAAGTATTTGTTCTCTGATTATCTCCATAGCTGTTTGATACGGCTTCACTTAAACTTTCAGCAGTTCCGAACGCGCTTGCTGATAAACTAATATTAGGCATTCGCGACCCTTTGGCAATTTTCGTACTTAATCTCGCAGTAACAATCTGATATTGTTTTGCTTTAACACTCGGGTTGAATTTTTGGAGCAATTCAAAACCAGTTTCAAATTCTGGTATCATTTCTAAAGGTTTTTCTACCTCACTTATCGAAAAGTCATCATTAATTTTTGTAAGGCCCATAGAGTTTTTAAGACTGCGGTATGCGCTCTTTAAGGATGCATCGCTACTAATAACATCAACTCGCGCTTGACCAAATCGGACTTTGGCTTTTAAAAGGTCTGTCTTTTTAGCTGAACCAAGGTCGAATTGTTGTTGAACTAATGTAAGTTGTTGTTGTGAGCTCATTAAGTTTGATCTTGCTACACCCAACAGTTGCATTGCCTTTAAGTAGTTAAAATAAGCAAAGTGTACATTACGAATGATATTTGTTTTAACCTGTCTATTGAATTCCTCTGAGACTTTATAATTATTTTTTGCAAGACGGATATTGTTCCACCAAACACCGCCATCGTAAATGGTCTGATTAACAGTTATGTTTGAAGAAGCTGAGGTTATGCTACTTACATCTGAAAGTATTTCACCTGATGACTGATTAAACCCAACTGATTGTTTGGGAAATTGAGATTCTGTCATACTACCTGACGCGCGAATAGATGGTAAAATTCCACTAAATGAGCTTTTTATGTCTTGTTTTGAAGAGCGCAAATCAAGAGCTGATGTTTTAAGGCTTTCCTTATTTTGTATAGCGATTTTAACAGCTTGATCAAGAGTATAGTTTTGAGAGTAGCAAATTGATATTGCTAAAAGAATTAAAACTTTCATTTTCTTAATTAAGCACCACCGATTCCAGCAAAAAATGCTCCCATTGCCGAAAAGATTATCAAGCTACTTATCCATAAAATAGCAAGAACTCTAAGGGAATCGTTAATTTTTGAGTTATACAAAAATGTGAATCCTACAGCAGTCAAGTATACTCGCCAAATAGCAAAAATATCGACGCCGCTCAAAAAATTATTAATAAAACTGCCTTGTTCGCCAATGCCAAATGCTCCCAACCCAGTAAAAATCATCATATTGTCTGTTGAATACTGTATAGGTGTTTTTACTAAATATTCAACAACAGATGGAAGATAAGAAAAAGAGGCAACTATAAAAACTTTTCCAAGTTTATTCTTTGAGCCTAAAAATAGGTTGGAGAACAGCATAGAAAATAATGACCAAAATAAAACTCTAACTGGCCAAGAGATTGCAGAGCTTACATAAATGAAAATGGCAGTAGAGCCTGAACCTGAGTAGATACGGTCATATTGAGATCCAAGTATTTCTTGTTTCTGCTCCTCTGATACATTAGAGTTATTATTTAAACTTTGTTGAATTTGATCCCATTGAAGATCTGCTATCTGGTCAAAAAGAATCATTGAAGATACTATGGCCAAAAACATAAGTATTGACAAAGGGGCTAACGCTTCTTTGAGGCCATAACTTTTAGAAATTATTTCAAAGGTTTCTTTAGGTGCTGTGAGCGTATTCACTAATGAAGAAAACATGTATTTATCCTATAATATATCGCTGTGAACCTAATATCCTAACGATTAGAATAAAAGGATGTTCCTCGCGAAGACAGATCCTATTCTGTAATAGTGAATTTTCCGCCAGTACGATACATAGGATACTGGAAGTACTTTTCTGAGAATTCGTCATAATCAGCCCCTAGAGCTTTGAGAAGATGATCAGGAACCATGTCATTGCTTTCTACAATTATATATGGTACTGCTTCGTATGAACCTGGAGGTAGTGCAGACCCAAGAGAATCATCGATAATTTCAAAGTTAACAAGAAATTCTCTATTAGGTTTATCAATTACTCTTTTAATTGTACTTGCTGTATCAGGATTAAAAGATAAAACTAATTCTCCTGATGATACGTCTTTTATCAAAAGGCCCGAGTAAATTGTTGCCATACGTGGTATCTCCAAGCCTTTAAGATAGAAAAAAATATCACTTCTATCTGGCGTCGCATCTATTAACACTTTAACATCTTCTTCAAAATTTCTTGAGAAAGAGCTAGGTTGGACTTCGGTGTTAATTTGTACCATTCTTTTTAAATTAACTTTTTTTCTTAATTCACCATCAATTTTAATTACTCTGTCATCGTTCAGTATCTCTCCACCAGCAAAAGTCACTTCAACTGTTGAGACTTCATAATTAGCCATAAAAAAATATAAAACATAGTCTCCATCAACAATTCCACCTCCATTAGGCGAACTTGCAGCTGGAAGCTCTAATTCAAAAGACCCATCAGCTCCGCTATAGTCGCTAATACCTAATTGGTTTGACCAGATAAAAATACCGCTATGGTTTCCTTCCGGATAAAGCTCTAGACCTTCAAGATTTACTATACCGTTTATTTTACGATGAGGAATGCTGCTCTTAGACGAAAAAGGATTTTCTTCGCAGGACAAAAATAATAGAAAAAAAGTTGATACAATATTAATTTTTCTGATCATAGCTCCAAACTCAATGTTAAATATTTTCTAGTATCTCTTAGCAATAAACCGTCAAGCGAGATTGTATTTTTTTTAAGATTTCTTCCGGAATATGAAATTTGTCCTTTAGCGATATTGAAATCTATATCGATAGTAATATGAAGGTCGTAATTTGAAAAAGCAGGCAACTCAATTTCATTATATCCTCTTTCGGGTACTAATATCAGTCCAGTTTGTTCTCCCTCTTGAAATATTCTAGCGCCAATAGTAAACCAATCCCACTTAGATGTTGTATTGATAGTTAACTTATATGGGGATTTGAACGGAAAGGCGCTTAAATCAGAAATATTATAGTTAGATAAGCCTATCTCACCCGTGAACTTACCTCCGTAGGTTTTTGCTTTTGCTTTCACTTCCAATCCAGACATTGATGCAATTGGGATATTTTCAAAATAAGCTATTGGCATTCCAAGAAGAAAGGTGGATCGCATTTTATTAATGTAATCATTGCGAAATACGCTTGCTTGCAATTCTAATTGGTCAACATTTAGCATTGCTTTTGGTTGGGTTAAAATATTTATACCAATTTCTAAAGATTTCATTTTTTCTGGTCTTAATCTACGTTGATTAGGATCCATAAAGGTTAGCTGGCTAATCTGTTGTTGAAGGGAAGGGAATTTTATATTATTTCCGGTTGTTGCCCAGTAGGCCATTGTCATTCCAGGTGCACGTTTAGATGCAATTGTCGAAATTTTAAATATACTATTAGACCACTGGTTATTTCCAAAATCGACCAAGGATGCAATCTCAGAAAAATCAAAAACTTCTTTACGATTTACTAAGCTATCGCTCTGATCTCTAACAAGATCATACCTGTAGCTCATGTCGAGATCTGTAAGCCACTGACCCAACTCATCGCCCTTCGAGTGAAGCTTGAGAACCGTAGCAAATCCTGCATGCTGTCGGTTTATTTCAGCTCCTTTAAGGCCCAACTGCTGCGTATTATTTAAGCTTTGATCATCAAAAAGGTTCAGCTTTGAATCTTCAGCTTGTGCTCCAAACATCCACTCGACTTTGTTTAAATTTAAATACTTCCTAGCATCAATTTTATTTGAAACATGATCTAATGATCTGCTAATGTACCCACGCTGATTATTTAGATCTTGCGATTCGGATAAATTATGTGAAGCAAGGGCAAGCTCAACCTCACCAAGAAACCACAACACACCATCATAACGTACTCCTGCGAGCTGATTAGTTGAATTGATTATGTTTTTGTCTCTAGTATTGTCAAATATTTGTTTATCCTGCGTGAAATTCCATTCAAGATTTCCATTTATAAACGTATTTTTTAAACGATTGGTCATATCGAAAGCTGAATGAGATAAACCTGAATTTAAACCTGGGGATTCAATTTGAGAATCCTGGAAAATTCGTTTATATGAACCTCTTTTTTGATTAAGCGAAATAAAAGATTTTTTTATTTTTAATTGACCATTAATATTCCAAAACCCTGAGTCGTAAGATCCAAACTGCTGAGAAATTTTCAAATTTTTATCTTTTGTATTTTTAGGAACAATGTTAATAACACCAGAGAAAGCATCAGATCCATAGAGAACTGAATGTCCACCCTTTACTATTTCAACTTGCTCAATATTTTGCATGTCAATTAGAGATAAATCAAAAACATTATCATACGGTCTGTTTAGCCTAAATCCATTATAAAGTACTAAAACATCATCGGCATTACCTCCACGAATAGAAACAGTTTTTCGTCCGGATAACGACTCTTCGATTTGTATACTTTGGTCAGTTGCTAATAAATCCCCTGCATCAACATATGCCCTTAAGGCAAAGGCGTCTGATTGAATTATTGAAACTGTCTGCGGTAAATCTTTCTCTATCGCGGGCTTTCTTTTTATTCCAGCGGTTTCAATTGCTTCGAATTGAAGGACTCTTGGTTGCAATAAAATATTAGATTTGCTAATTAAACTATCTACTCTTATGAGTATTTGGTCATAGCCTATATGCTTGAACTGGATTAAATGACTGCTGTTTAATTCTCCTACGTTTAAAGAAAATTCTCCATTTGCATCTGTGGATGCGCCAGTATTTTTATCGGTAACTATAATATTAACACCTGACAGGCGAAGTTTTGTTATCTTATCGGAAACCATTCCGTTAACTACTTGCGCAAAGTAAAAGGAAGCATTTAAAGCGAAAAAGAGTATGTAGTTTTTCATATTAAATTATTCCTAGTTTTTATTATATCTGTTTTTAATTGAGTATAAATATTCAAGAGCTTCCTCGTAAGAATTTTCTATGTTGCCATCAAGGATAGCCTCTTCAATTTCAGATTTTATTTTACCTATGACTTTTCCGGGAGTCAAATTAAATATCTTCATTATCTCTTTTCCTCGAACTGGAGATTGAAACGCTTTCATTTTATCACGCTCACTTACATCCAACATTTTAGATTCAACTTTTTCAAAATTTGATAAATACTTTTTTATTTTATGTTGGTTTTTAGTGGTTATATCTGCTCGACAAAGCGTTAACAGATCTTTAATCTCGTCACCAGCTGAAACCATCAATCTTCTTATGGCAGAATCGCTAATGTCTTTTTTTGCTAATGCTATAGGTCGAAGGTGTAACAAGGTAAGTTTTTTCAAATAATCTTTTAAATTGTTTGGAAGTTTCATTCTAGCGCTAACCCTGTTTAACATGCGCTCACCGATAGCATCATGACCATGAAAGGTATACCCTTTTTTTGGATCAATCTTTCTTGTATTTGGTTTAGCTATGTCATGAACTAAGGCCGCAAACCTTAATTTCGTCTTTTTTGAAAGTTTTGCAGCGTTATCAACTACTTCCATTGTATGGTAAAAAATATCTTTATGATGCCATTCCTCTGACTGGTCCATGCCATACATTACATCAATTTCTGGGAATATCATCTTCATTAATCCTGTTTCTTGAAGTAGAATAAGCCCTTTTGAAGGTTTATCTGTAGAGAGAATCTTCATAAACTCATTTGTGATTCGCTCTTGAGAAACAATTTTAATTCTATCTGCTTGGCGTGTCATAGACTCAAGGCAGTTCTCTTCTATTTCAAGATTCAACTTTGATGCAAAATAGGCAGCGCGAATCATCCGAAGCGGATCTTCTGAAAATGTTTTATTTGGTTCTAAAGGAGTAACTAATTTTTTTATTTTAAGATCACCTAACCCATTGTAAGGATCATGTAAATCTCCAAATTCTTTTGGGGCAATGCTTACCGCCATAGCATTAATTGTAAAGTCACGGCGGATCAAATCACCTTTTAAGTCAGTATACTTAATAGTTTTTGGTTTTCTTGAGCTAGAATCATAAGTCTCTTGTCGTGCTGCAGCAACCTCAATAGCAATTGGCTTATTTGGTATATGTGCGGTTGAAAATTTAGGAAAAGGAACGACTTTTGATATGCCTATTTTGTCAGCAATAACTCTTGCAAATTCTATGCCGTCTCCAATAACCATTAAATCAACTTCTTTAATTTCTCTATCAAGTATTAAATCTCTAACTACGCCACCAACTCCGTAGACCTTTTTATTAGAGCTATCAGCGATTTTTCCTATTTTTTCTAAGATAGAAAAAACTTCAGACTGTTTACTAATTAAATCTTTAATATTAACCATTTAAGAAATTAATACATTTATTCTTGATGAATAGCATGTTATAGGTATTATCTATTACTTTCTCATATGAGATTATTTATATCATTAATTTTATACTCTTCGATACTTTTGGCCCAATTCGGTAAAATTGATGTCAAAGTAGATGATAGATTATTGCGCAACAGTGAAAAACAAAAAGTATCAACAATAAAAAATGAATTGTCTCGATTTTTTTCTAAACATACCTGGAATGAGGAATTTCAAAACTTAGAAATTCCTTTATATATTTCTATCGCTTTTCAAGGAATAGCTCAAAAAGGCGGCATGGAAACGTTCCATGCGCAAGTTCTTATCTCAGATGGCGAAGACCTGAGATATTTTGACAAATCTCTTCAATTTTATTATAACCCTGGTAGTGCTATTTACTATGACCCTGTTTTATTCGAACCATTGGGTAGTTTTTTAGCATTTTATGCCTTCACTATTTTAGCTGGACATATGGACACATATGATTTTTATGGCGGAAATTTAGGCTATGATCAAGCAAGAGAAATTGTATTAAGAGGTATTGCTTCAGACTATCCAAAAGGGTGGTCAACTCGCATGCAACTTTTAAAAGAAGTCACCGGGAATAAAGGTTTAAGAGAAGCACGATTTGCTTACTATGTTGGAATGGATTTTTTCAACCAAGGAAAGCCTGATGAAGCTTTAGAAGAATTTGAATTAATGGTTAAGGGAATACAATCAGTTTTCAGACAATTCCCTACGGGTCGAACCTTATATTTTTTAGATGCTCACAGAAAAGAATTAGTGAATGCGCTGAGCATTATGGGTCAAAATAATATGTTAAATGCGCTTGCTGATATGGATCAAGCTCACAAAGAAATTTATTTTAAGGGGCTTAAGTAGTCACTCCCTTATTATGTCAGACGATTTCTTTATTCTTTTGATATAATAATCAAAAACAATACTTCCCCAGTACATACTTTGAATCACTTTTTCATCTGTTACTTTCCTAATTTTGCGTACTTGAATACGTCTTTTTATAATGACATGTGGATGGACTATTATCCAAACAAAAGACTGAAGTATGCCAACAAAATGGTTAATATCTAAACAAAGCATGGCGTAAAGCAATGCAACAAACTCTAGCGCAATTCTTATTGGAATTAAATAAAGAGACATTAATAGGCTATAATTTGATAAAATCATCAGCATTGAGTTCCGATGATTCAAATACTGCTTTAATCTTGAAAACATAGGTAGAGTTACAGCATTTTTGTGATAAACTACAGCGCTTGGTATTGACCACACTTGATTACCTAAAAGATGAATCTTCCAACATAAATCTATTTCTTCTTGGTGGGCAAAGAAAGTGCTATCAAAACCATCTAATTGATCAAAGACCTTTTTTCTAATCATTAGAGCTGTTCCGCTTGCCCAGAAAATAGGTCTAATTTTTTCATATTGATTTTTATCAGTTTCTATATTTTGAAAAAGTCTACCTCTTGCGAATGGAAAACCTAAAATATCTAACCACCCTCCACATCCTCCAGCATAATCAAATTTATCTCGGTCAAAATAGTTTAATATTTTTGGCTGTACCGCTGAAACTTGTGGATTTAGATTTAAGAAATCAGCAAGACGCTCAATAAAGTCTTCATTCTGAATAGTATCATTATTAAGAAAAATAAGGTAATCACCAGACGATTGTTCTGCTCCTATATTACATCCGCCAGCATATCCATAATTTTTATTATTTTGGATAAGTTTTATTTCTGGGTAGTTTGACGATATCCACTCTGCGCTTCCATCCGAAGAAGCGTTATCAACAACTATGATTTCAAGATTTGAATATGAATTTTTGTTAAGTGAATCTAAGCAATCAGAGAGAATATCGATGCCATTCCAATGTGGAATTATTACAGATACTTTTGAATTAGGCATTAACCAATCTTATTTAAAGATTATTTCTTTTTTTGTTTAAGATCATCTAAGAGTTTAATCGCAACGGGGTCATCTGGATTTTTACTTAACCATTCGTTAACTACTGATTCAGCTTTATCATACATCTCTAAATTTTTGTAAGCAAAAATTAAGGATGAAACAATTTGTACAAAATAATTTCTCCATTGATCAACTTCTCTTTGAGAAGTAAGCCTTGCTCCAGACTCTACAGATTTAAACTCATTGTAAAGTTCTTCAAAAATAATTCTACCTTTTTCAAGGGAGTCAAGTTGCGCTAAATATACCTGTCCATATTCAACTTTATCTTGAATCGACAAATCTTTTCTTTCAATTAATAACCCCATCACTCTTTGGAGCTCACTTTCATTTCCAAGTTCACCGTAAAGCCTCGCAAGTTGATAATGTAATTCTTTTGAGTCATAGCGTATTGTTTTTTCAGGAATATTATTCTGCATTCTATTTAAAACTTTAAGCCCTTTTTCTCTATGCATATTAGAAATTTCATTATTAGTAGATTCATTATCTCTAAATTTCATATAGTGATAACCAGCCAATTGCATATATGCGCTTCTTAAATTCTGAAGTAATCGTATATTTGTTGATGGGAAAAAATAAATATCGTCTCGGCCGAGGTTGCGATATAAATATCCAGGCTTATAATCTTTAAACCAAATCTTATTCTCAAGGTTCTTCCATTCTTTAGCTTCAATATCTTGACTCCAAATCTTTGAATCAAATCCTGACATCAAATTAGTCCACATTCTATCTTCATTTATCGCACTATTCTCATTTGCCTTGTATGGTCTTAGGCGGTATACCAAACCTTCCATTTCAAGATGATCTTCAAGATTAAGTCGATTAGATTGTGGTACCGTTACAGCAAAGTAAATTGGGTATTTCCATTGAGCTGCAAATATGATCTGTAAAATCATGAGATCTTTTACCATTAACGCTGCACCTGCAAATGTTGGATTAACTTTCCATTCAATATATCCACGCGTATTTTTTTCAGATTTTGGCGCAGGAACTCTTACTGTTTGAGATTTCCATTCTTTTAACCCTGAAGCGACATCTTGTACTTGGTCATCTCCCATTTTAATAAATTCACCCGGCCTTGAATCTCGCAGTTGTCGGATATACCATTCAGTATTTAACAAGCTTAAGTTGGCCACAGTCACATCTTTTCTAATACCTTCAACTTCTTGCAAGTACCATAAAGGGAATGTGTCATTATCCCCATTTGTAAATATGATTGCATTTGGTTCACATGATTGAAGGATGTTGTAGCTATAGTCCCAAGCTATTCTATTATCTGATCTGTCGTGCTCATGATAATTTGCTTTTAACATCATTGTTGGCATTGCAAATGCGAGTAATACCAGCGATATTATTAAACCTTTTTTCTGATAAGGTTTTTCATCTAAATACTTTTTTAAAATATCCAAAAGAGCTTGAATTGCAATACTGATCCAAATTGAAAAAGCAAAAAAACTACCTACATAAGAGTAATCACGTTCTCGTGGCTGAGGATTATCTTGATTAACAAATATGATTATAGCTAAACCTGTCATTAAAAAAAGGCTTAATACTGAGAATGCTCTTTTTTTGTCCTGCTGAAAATGATAAAACATTCCCCACAACCCTAAAAGAAATGCTAGAGGAAGGCCGAACTGAAACCAGGCTACACCATCCTCATTCGGACGCGCTCCGTACGATGATACATAAGAATCTGTGCTGGGCCCTCTACCTGCAAACTGCCAAAGAAAGTATCTCCAATACATTTTCTTTACTTGATAATCCCAAAAATAACTCCACTGCTTATCGATTCTAAATGTCTTATATGCTCTTTCCTGTCTGCTAGAGTAATCCCTCCCATTTTGAGGACGGCCAACTGCTTCGTGCTTTGGAGGTAGCCCGGTATATCTTCTTGGAAATTGAAACATTCTACCATATTGCTCTCGCTCCATGTAAGCAATAGCTCTGGAAACAGTCGATGGATCGTTTTCATTTATTGCTGGCTTTTGATCTGAACGAATAAAGATCATCGCGTAACTTGAATAACCGATTAAAATCAAAACGGTAGATGTAAGCCCAAGAGCATATAAATATTTTTTATATGCTATACTTGCCACCATTGAGCCTATAATAAGCAAGTAAATCATTATCAAAGCTGGTAGACCTATTGCGCTAACAAGCTTTGGCATGCCATTGATTATAACTGTGTTGATCAAATAAAAAACTATACCCGTAACGATTGTTGTAATGGCAAAACCCTTGTACGAAAAATCGTATTTTCTAAAAAAGATAATTAATGCTAAAAAAGGTAAGGCGAGTAAATTTAGTAGGTGTACACCTGTAGCAAGACCTATCATGTATGCAATAATTAAAATGTAGCGCTCATTTCCTTTCTCGTCAGCTTTTTCAGACCAATGCAAAATCAACCAAACTACTATTGCTGTAAAAAATGTTGAAAAACCATATACCTCTGCTTCAACGGCATTGAACCAATGGGAATCTGTAAAAGCAAATGTCAAAGATCCAACTAACGATGAACCAAACACTATCACAGAATCAATTTGTGATTTTATTTTCCCTCTGTAGTTCACAATTAGCTTAACGCTAGACAGATATAAAAACATTATTGCAAACGCACTTACAATTGGGGAAATAAGATTAACCCTGAATGCTATATCTGCATTTAGTGGAAGCATTGAAAAAACTCTCCCAATAATAAGGTAGAGAGGGCTACCAGGTGGGTGTGGAACTCCTAAAATATATGAAGTGGCAATGAACTCACCTGAGTCCCAGTAAGGGACGGTATCTGCCATTGTTAATAAATAGACTACAAATGAAACTAAAAACGAACAGATAGCAAAAATTGTGTTCAATCTTTTATAGTTTGAATCCATAATTTTTACTTTTTCTTAGATTTCTTTGCTGATTTAGGCTTAGATGAAGGTTTAGATTTCGAACTAGATTTTTTTTCAACTACCGACCCACTTTCTTCTTTACTTTCTATACTATCAGCTTCTGGTTCCTTTTTTTTCTTTTCATCTATATAATTCAACTTGAGCTCGCTTAAGCTGTGAAGAATATATTGTTCTTCCCACTCAGATAAATTGCCTTTCATTTTTGTTTGAAGCATATCTAAGAGATCAATATAATAAGATGCTTGATCCACATTTCTTTCAAGCTCATCAGATACAGGGTTTTTTACCTTCCCAAGCGAAATCCATGCACTTTGAACAAAAGTATTGACTAAATGAATAAAAAGTTGGTCTTCTTTATTAAGTTGATTTTCAGACATAATATTCCTTTTTATGTTTAAGAATCTGATATTGTTTCAAATTATAACGAGCTAAAATACGTATGTGAAACATAAGAAAAGTAGTCTATATTATTTATTTAAAATTAAACTTGATAATCTTTCGCCATATTGCTCCATAAGGTTATCGTATATTATTTTATTTTTAATGCTCAGCTTTTTCAAGTCATCTTCTAAAATTTCTTCAGCAGCATTTCTTGCGGTACTTATTATATTTCCATCTGAAGTAATATTGGCTATCTTAAAATTAAAAAACCCACTTTGCTTTATACCAAAAAACTCACCAGGACCTCTTATTTTCAAATCCTCATCAGATATTAGAAACCCATCATTTGTAGATTCCATAACATTTAGTCGCTTGTTAGATTTTTCTGAAAATTTTCTTTGAACGAGAATGCAATAACTTTTCTCACTACCTCTTCCAACTCGACCTCGCAGCTGATGTAGTTGAGTCAAGCCGAATCTCTCGGCATGCTCTATTAGCATTACTGTTGCATTTGGAACATCGATTCCTACTTCAATAACAGTAGTAGATATTATAATGTTGATTTTATTATTTGAAAAATCTCGCATCATTTGATCTTTTATATCTTTATCTAAACGTCCATGAACTAAGCCAACATTGATATCCTTGAAAACTCTTTCATTTAAAACATTGTACATTTCTACTGCTGCTGCTAAATCTGATTTTTCTGTTTCTTCAATTAAAGGGTAAACTATAATGCATTGCCTACCTTCTTTTACCTCATTTTTCATAAATGAATAAATTTTTTCTAAGCGATCCTCATTAACAATTTTTGTTCTTATGGGTATTCTATTCTTTGGTAGTTCGTCTATTATTGATAAGTCCATATCTCCATGATAGGTAATGGCTAGAGTCCTAGGAATAGGAGTAGCGGTCATAGAAAGTAGATGAGGATTAAACCCTTTTTGTAGTAACGCATTTCTTTGATTAACGCCAAAGCGATGCTGTTCATCTATTATTACCAGACCCAATGATTTAAAATTGATATCTTTTTGAATCAATGCGTGCGTACCGATTATAATATCTATCTTACTATTTTCAAGGCCAATCAGAATTTTTTTCCGTCCCCGAGCAGGCATTCCTCCTGTTAAAAGAGCACATGTCATTTTTGCGTGATCTGCCAAGCTCTTAAAAGATTTGAAATGTTGTTTTGCTAAAATCTCTGTTGGTGCCATAATTGCAACTTGCATATTATTGGAAACTGTAATCGCAGAAGCAAGAACAGCAATAATAGTTTTCCCGGAGCCAACATCTCCTTGAAGTAGCCTGTTCATCGCATACGATCTAGAGATGTCATCTTTAATTTCTTTTAAGACTCGTTTTTGGGCCATTGTTAATTCAAAATCTATTTTATTAAAAACTAACTTGGTTTGAATTCCCGCTTTTTTTAATGGCTTTGAAGGAAACTTGTTAATTATAGATCTTTTTGCAACCATTGAAAGTTGAAAAAAGAAATGCTCATTAAACTTTAATCTTGTAATCGCCTGTTTAAGATCCAAGTTGCTATTTGGAAAATGAATTTGTCTTAATGCCTCGTTGAGTGAAATCAATTTTTGATTCTTACAAAAATCTTTTCCAAAAAAATCTGGAATATCTATAATATTTTTAAAAAGATCGCTCATTATCTTTCTTATAAATCTACTATCAACCTTACTTTTTTTGAGCTCTTCTGAAGTCGGGTATATTGGAGTGATGATGCCGGAATTCAAAGGGTCGTCATCTTGATTTAACTTATCATATTCTGGATGGACTATTTGCGGGCCATTATAGTACTCAACTTTTCCGCTAACAGCAAGAATATCGCCATCCTTTATACTTTGATTCATATATCTTGCTCCTCTAAACCAAGTCAAGACAACTATTCCACTTTCATCAAACAACATTGCCTTAAAGAATTGCCTTTTTCTGCCTTTAATTATTCCAGAGGATTGAATTCTTCCTATAACATTTACATGGGTCTTATTTTTTATATGTGATATTGAGGTAATGCTGGTACGGTCTAGATACTTTCGAGGGTAATAATTAATTAAATCATTAATAGTATGAATACCTGCCTTAGCAAGTGCATCCTGTTTTGCCGGCCCAATACCTTTTACTGAGCTCGTAGATTTTGAGAGGTCTAGGGCCTTTTCAGGCACAAGAAGTTTATTTCCACTCCTTGCGATAAGTATAAGTTATAGTTCGAGAGCTTTCTTTGGGAATTGAAACCATGAAATGTATGGTTGATGCATCAACCTTTCTATAATCTGAGGATGCATTACGTATAACCCAATCACCATAAATATGCTCAATTAGTTTTGTATTTACAGGTTTTCCTTGAGAATTTGTAACCTTAATAATAATTGATGCTTCTTCACTTTTTTGCTGACGGTCGTAATTAAGAACTTTTCGAGTCCCTACAACATCAAAAGCCTTACCTGAAGAAATATTAGCAGTTTCATTTTTTGGAATTTGCTTAATATTGTCTTTACCAATAAACTCTATGCTTCCGTTTTCTAGCAATTGATACAACTGTACTTCACCTTTAGGTAACGGGATTCCTAAATTATTTTCTAAAGTATTTTGAATATCATATTCGATCGTTAAAGGTTCATCTTTTTGACTTTTTTCGTTATTCTCAAAAATATATGTCTTTAAAAATGAAACGTTTCGTGATGGATACAGCCTAGTAATAATAGTTTCTTTGGTTATTAGACTCATATCTGTATCTATATTAAAAATGTGATAGTCTCCCAACTCTGATCTATCAGGATAAGAGGTTTTTGGAATATTACTTCGTGAAATAGTTGGAGTATCATCCATATTCAATTTTCCCTCAACAAGACTCAATGCAGCATTTTCAAAGTTTACATTTGATTCATTTGTAATAGCTGCCTCAGCAATGAATTGTGCTTCATCAATGGAAGAATCAATTATAAACCTATAGTTAGCATTCCAAGAAAAGCCCGATGCAAGGTAAGTTAAATTTCCTGCAATAGTATCCGTTTCTTGCTCAACCTGAATAGTCCATTTTAATGTTGGCTTAAACTGAACATTATCTGCTGAGGGAACATTAATATAGTCGACTCTGTCTCGATTAAATGAAATGAGAGACCTTCTCCTTTGAAGGGTCAAATTTTTATCCGTTACTTCAATGAGAGTTCCAGTCATATCATTAGAATTGATTAATTTTATTTCAATTTTTGTGCCAAGGTAATCATATAGCCTATCTGAAAAATGAAAGACGTCTTTGTTAAAACTCTGAATTAAGACATTGGCATTATCTAAGGTTAAAAATGGTGAGCTATAAACTATCCCTTTTGGAAGCACATCCCAAACTATGATGTTTTGATCAGAGTCTACATCTTCCCAAAAAACGGGTTGCTTAACCAAGGCGAGACCGTCTTTATAAATGGTTAGGTTGGCGTACAGTGACTGAGACGTTGGTGCCGAAAAAAAAAGTAGTATTGCTAAAACATGCTTCATGATAAAAAATCTAAATTTTGCTTCACCAAATTATACTCTACAATCATATCATCCAATTTTTGTTTTTCATGATTCACGACTTCTTTCGGAGCTCTTTTCACAAAATTGTCGTTTGAAAGTTTCTTTTTTGCGACTAAAACGTGCCTGTCTAATTCACCCAAACGCTTTTCAAGCCTTGAAGATTCAACTTGAAAATCAATCAATCCTTCAAGAGGGACAAAAATCTCCATATTATTCTTAATTACCGTTGCAGATTTTTTAGGCTTATCATCATCTTCGGTGAAGATAATTTTGTCTATTTTTGACAAAGATTGGATAGTTATTTTAGAATTATTTATAATTTGCTCAAACTCTTTACCTTTACGGATAACTATATCGGATTGCTTATTTGTTGGAACATTCATTTGACTACGAATCATTCTAACTGAAGATATAATATTTTTCAAAACTCGAAACCCGTCAACTGCTTCTTGGTCTGGTTCATAAGTTTCAATGTTTAACCACGGAGATATAATTAGATCACTATCTTTATCACCTCGAAAATATGACCAAATCTCTTCTGTAATAAATGGCGCATAAGGATGAAGGAGAGTCAAAATACCTTTTAACGTTTTTACAGCTACAATTTGAGCTGCTTTACTTTTCTCGATATCATTTCCGTAAAAACGTGTTTTTGCAATCTCTATAAACCAATCGCAATAATCATTCCATGTAAATTCATAAATTATTTTCGCAGCTTCATTAAATTTAAAGTCCTCAAGGCATTTATTGAATTCATGCGTTGTTTTATTTAACTGATTTATAATCCATCTTTCTTCAAGCTGTAGATCCTTAGTATCGATTTCTGTTTTGTTCAGTATATCACTATCAATATTCATTCGAACAAACCGTGAAGCATTCCAAAGCTTATTCATAAAGTTTCTGCCAATCTCTAATCTTTCATTTGAAAAAAGAACATCCAATCCTTGCGGGGACATTAGCATCGTTGAAAAACGAACTGCATCTGTTCCATACTCGTCAAAAAGCGTGAACGGATCCGGTGAATTGCCAAGTGATTTGCTAAATTTTTTTCCATTTTTGTCGCGCAATATTGATGTAAAATAAACATCTTTAAATGGAACCTCATTGATGAACTTAGTTCCTGCCATTATCATTCGAGCTACCCAGAAAAAAATTATATCTGGACCAGTAACTAAGGCATCAGTGGGATAAAATGTTTTTAAGTTTTTATCTTCTTTTGGCCAACCATGAACAGCAAAAGACCACAACCATGAAGATGCCCACGTATCTAAAACATCATTCTCTCTAATCCAATTTTCTGAATCATCGGGACCTTCTATTGAAACATGAATTTTACTTGGGTCGTCTTTATGATACCAAACTGGTATTTGGTGTCCCCATATTAATTGACGACTTATACACCAATCTTTAATATTTTCAATCCAATGATTGTAAGTTTTTGTCCAATGTTCGGGGTGAAACTTAATCTTACCACTTGATACAGCTTTTAGAGCTGGCTTTGCAAATGAATCCATTTTCATGTACCACTGATCTGAAAGATAGTGTTCAATTGGCACATTGCCTCTTTCAGAAAATCCAACACTGTTTGTATAATCTTCAATTTTATCTATCGAACCATTTGCGGTCATATCTTCAACTATCACTATTCTAGCATCCTCTCGTGATAGTTTTTGGTATTTTTTAGGAACATTATTATTGAGCGAGGCGTCATCATTCATAATATTTATAAATTCTAAATTGTGACGATTGCCCATATCAAAATCGTTTGGGTCATGAGCTGGTGTAACTTTCACACAGCCAGTGCCAAAATCAATATTTACAAATTCATCAAAAATGATTGGAATTTTTCGTCCTACTAAAGGTAAAGTAATGCACTTACCTTTTAAATGAGCATATCGCTTATCGTTTGGATTAACAGCAACCGCTGAGTCACCGAGCATAGTTTCAGGTCTCGTAGTAGCAACTACTATATAATCGTTCTCCTCAGCGATTGGGTAGCGCAAATACCACAATTTTCCGTTTTTCTCTTTATGGATGACTTCTTCATCGCTTATCGCAGATTGAGAAGCTGGGCACCAATTTACTAGTCGTTTGCCTTTATAAATTAACCCCTCATTATAAAGCTCTACAAATGCGTGCATTATAGAATAAGTATAATCTTCGTCCATGGTAAAGCGCTGTCTATCCCAATCACATGAACACCCAAGACTTTTTAACTGTTTTATGATTATTCCACCATATTTATCTTTCCATTTCCAGGCATGCTCTAAGAATTCGTCACGAGATAATTTGGTTTTGCTCATTCCATTTTCATTTAGCATTGCTTCAACTTTAGACTCAGTAGCAATTGATGCGTGATCTGTTCCAGGAATCCAACACGCATTTTTTCCTTCCATACGAGCTTTTCTAATTAAAACATCTTGAATAGTATTATTTAATACGTGACCCATAGTCAATTTTCCAGTGACGTTAGGCGGGGGAATTACTATTGTATAAGATTCTTTTGGCGAATTTTCATCAGCTTGAAAATATTTTTTTTGCATCCAATATTCATACCACCTATTCTCAAGCTTGTCCCAATTATATTTTGTATCTAGCTGAGGTTGTGTCATGTAATATTATTAATTGAAATCATGCAAAGACCTAACGGTCTAAAATAAGACTAAAAGCTGTGGTGAGCTTTAAAACATTTTGATTCGCTTTAACTAAATTTTTCGTAATTATTCTTCCGAGATTTCTCATCACCAAAAAACCAATTTCAGGATTATCATTACATATTTTAAATAGATCCTCTTTATCAATTTTAGCTAAAGTGCAATCAGTTTGAGCTCGGACGTTAGCAGTGCGAACATCGCCCTCTGAGAAAATTGACATCTCACCAAATTGAGGAAAGTCTTTATCGGTAAGCTTCATAATAGACTTTTCTCTTTTATCAGAATCACTTTTGTTTACTGAGAGAGTAAGCGCTTGGTTTATTTCTGCTTCTCCATTTAATAAAAGATAAATGGAATTGCCTTCGTCCCCTTCAACAATAAATTTATTTCCACCATCAACTTCTTTTTTATTCAAAACAGGTCTAAATTTTTCAATCTGATTATCGGTTAAATTTTCAAAAATTTTGTAATTTTTTAGTTGTTCATTTTTCATAATTACCTCAAGGAATTAGAAGAGCTCTTTCACCTTCTTTAATTATGTAGTCCAAACTTGGGTTTACGTTTATGTGAACCTTGCTTTGCTCTTGAAGTGAAATTCCACCTTCCTTTAGCTTTTGCTCTATGAATTTATCCAAAGAAGATGTATCTGATGAAAGTATGCTTCCAATTCCTAAATTTTCATCTTCATAGTAAAGTCCTATTAAAAGCGAACCGTTATCTGCTCTAAAATAATCAAATAATTCACTGTATTTTTTTCCAATGTAATTTCCAGGTATAGGTTTTCTTTTAAGTCTGGAATCAGAGCTTGTATTTATCAAGTGATTTGATACTTGCGGTACGCCGGGATCTACAATATGTGATGCTAAAATATTTAAGCTAAAATCATCGCTAACAACGACTTCATCTGCCTCTGCTCTTTTAATGTGTGTTAAGTTTTCTCTATCTAATAAATAAGCTACAACCCTAATTGAAGCATCTATACTTTTGATAGTGAGCGTTGCAAAAATTGTCTTTTCGTCGTGTGATTCATTGTCATTGTTTAAATTGTTAGGAATCACTATTACACTGCTTGACGAAATTACGCTTGCTCTAAGAAGCGTTTCTTCTTGCGTAAAATCACCCGCAACAAAGTGTATTTTTATTTTTGAGAATCTCGATTTTACTTGGTTTATTTCTTCCTCGCTGAGCTCATTTACTAATACCAAATCGAAATTATTCTTATTCGACTTTAACTCATAAAGAGAATTAATTAGTTTATCGGCATTCATATTCCAACCACACATAACGATGTGATCAGTTAAATCCAATTTTTCCAAACCTTTACCCTCCCGTATTTTTTGTGCTACAAAAATTGATGAAATTGATGCCGTCAATAACGACACCAGAGTTATACCTGCAAACATTATTAGTACAGCAAACACTCTCCCTTCAGGAGTTTCAGGTGAAAAATCTCCGTACCCTACAGTGGTCATAGTTACTATTGCCCACCAAAAAGGGTTATTTCCTTTTGAAATATCTCCTGTTTCAAGCCATTGCAGTACAATACCACCAAAAATCATCGTTATTAAAAGCCCTATACCAACCTGAAAAAAACTATTTCGAAACAGCGTTTTAAACCATATTTGCATAATTCAAATTTAGTTATTCTTTATGTGACAGACTTTAATAATCTAATAATAAACAAATTAAGGATAACTGCTTATTTATTTTGATTTTTTAAATACACCAACTGTTTCAACATGAGGTGTATGGGGAAACATATCAACAACACTTAATTTTTCTAATTCATAATTGTAAGATTTTAAAATTTGTGCATCTCGAGCTTGGGTTGATGGGTTGCAAGAAACATAAATTATTTTTTTTGCACGTAACTTTGGTAAGTATTGTGTCATTTTTTTGTGCATTCCAGCGCGTGGTGGATCAACTATCACCACATCGGCATTTGGATATTTGTTTGATCTATTGGTATAAAAAAATGAATCAAGATTAGCAACATTAAAATCAATATTTTGAATATTATTAACAATTGCATTCTGTTCAGCATTTTCAATGGAAGAAACAATTATATCAAAACCATATACAAATTTTGCTCTCTTAGCCAAAAAGAGAGATATTGAGCCTGTACCGCAATATAAATCGTATACTATTTCATCTCCTTTGAGTTCTGCTGATTCCAGTATAACGTCAAATAATTTTTCTGCCATCAAAGAATTTGTTTGAAAAAAAGAATTTGCAGAAATTTGAAAACTAAGGTCTTTTAATCTTTCATTTATAATTGGTTTTCCATGTAGCAAAATTTCTCGCTCTCCAAATGATACATCCGCTTTTCGTGTATTAATATTATTTACAACTGAAGTAACTTCAGGAAATTTATCAACTAGCATTTGAATAAAAGGGACAAGCGCATCAAGATCTTCGTACGCAGTAACTATATTCACCATTAGCTCGTTAGTATTTTGGCCAAACCTTAAAGCGAGATATCTAAGAAAACCAACATGAGTTTTTTGGTCATAGGGCTTAAGCTTTGATTTTTTTGCTAAATCTCTAACAAAGTTAATTATTTTAGAACCAACCTCTGGCATTAGATAGCAACTATTTATATCAAGAATTTTATCCCATCTTTTTGGAATATGCATTCCCAGCGCAAAATCTGACTCTACTTTTTCAGGTTCATCACTAAGAATCCACCTGTTCTTTGAAAATGTAAATTCCATTTTATTTCTATAATTAAAAACTTGGTCAGCGGGAATAACTGCATCAACTTTAAAATCCTTTATCGCAGCTTGTTTCTGAAAAATATTTTGAACCTGAATCTTTTTTTGGTTTACCTGCTCTAAATAGTTTAGGTGCTGCGTTTTGCATCCTCCACAAATTAAAAAATGATCGCATTTTGGATTAGTGTAATGCTTTGATTGATTAAGCACCTCTTTAATTCTCGCTTCTGCGTAATCTTTTTTCTTTCTTGATATATATACTAAAACCTTCTGTCCGGGGAGTGCTTTTTCAACAAAAAACACAAAGTTGTTTTGTCTCGCAATCCCTCTTCCCCCATAAGCTAGACCTTCGATTGTAAGTTCTAATTCTTGTCCTTTTTTATAATTCATTTTTAAAGTTTTACGTTAGGACTTTAGTTTTTGAATCAAAGCTTTAGCATCTTTAGAAGTTGAGGCTTCAGCATAAATACGAATTATTGGCTCAGTGTTAGACTTTCTTAAATGAATCCATTTGTCAGGCCAAGTAAATTTATACCCATCTGTCGTGTTAACTTCAGAATCTTCAAAAACACTTTTTGCTTTATTTATAAGCTCAGATTCATTGGTACTATCTAAATCAATTTTATCTTTAACTATGATAAATTGCGGTAAAGTGCTGTGAATTTTACTAATGGACATATCTGGATTTTGAGACATCCTGTTTAATACCATTGCAACTCCAACAAGGGAATCTCTGCCAAGATGAGCTTCTTTTAAAATAACCCCACCATTTCCCTCTCCTCCTATATTTGAATTGACTTCTATCATTTTTTTTACAACATTAATCTCACCTACAGGTGTTCTCAGAACCTTTGAATTATTTTTTTCAGCCATCTTTTCAAGAGCAATTGTTGTTGATAGATTGGTAACGAAGTCTTGCGGTTTTCCAACTTCGTTAACGTACCCTTCTGCTGCAAGTACCAGAGTATATTCTTCGCCTATAGGAAGGCCAAGATTATTTACAATCGCTAGTCTATCAGCATCAGGATCTACAGCAAATCCAATATCCGCACTATTATCAAGAACCTGCTTGCTTAACTCTCTTAAATTTTCAGGTAAAGGCTCAGTGCCTCTGTTGAACTGTCCGCTACCGTCACAATGAACTGAAATTACATTACATCCTAAATATTCTAGAAGTAGCGGGAGGGCTTTTGAGCCTGCTCCATTAACACAATCGATTACCACTTTATAATTCTGATCTTTTATTCTTTTTAAATTGATACATGATAGTTCAATAATATGAATTACGTGTTTTAGTATTGAGTTTTGATCAGGAAAATACATTCCTTTATTAGTGGATGAACCATGAACAAAATTTGTATCAGTTTTTTTGAATAAGATTTCACATTCTTCAGGATGAAAAAATGTTCCATCTTCACGAACAAATTTCATCCCATTCCACTCTTCAGGGTTATGGCTTGCTGTAACTATTACGCCTCCAACGGCTTCCGATCTTTCAACCATAAATTGCACAGTTGGAGTTGGGACCACTTCGCAGTTGACAACGTCTCTTCCAAGGTCTATGAGTTCATTTGAAAATATTTCAAGAATTTCTTCTCCTGATGGCCTTGAATCTCTTCCAAGGTAGATCAAACCTTTGGGAAGTTGATCGTGAAAGGCGTGAGCGTAAAGCTTAATTGTGTTTGGAGTTAGTGAGGTTTTGGTGATACCTCGTACACCAGAAATACTTCGAATTATCATGATATATAAGCTAAAAAAAAGGTTCGAAACTTAGTCGAACCTTTTAAAACTTAATAGGAGCTGTACCTAGCTAACCTCAGCCTGCGCCTTACAGCTTTTTTTCGCGCAGCCCTTTGTTCGTCACTAGGTTTAATGTAAAAAGATTTGCGTTTAATCTCTCTAAGAACACCGGCACGTTCCCATTTTTTCTTAAATCTTCTAAGAGCTCTCTCTAATTGCTCTCCATTTCTAACTGTTACTTCAACCATTAGTTTTATCTCCTCTAAATTAACCTAAGTATGTTCTGAGAGATTTACTCCGAGACCTATGCCTAAGTCTACGAATAGCTTTTTCTTTAATCTGCCTAACTCTCTCTCTAGTTAAGCTAAACTCTTCACCAATCTCATTAAGCGTTAGTGCATAGTCCCTGTCAATACCAAAATACATCTTTATTACCTGTCGCTCGCGATCTTTTAAAGTGTCCAATGACTGGCGAATTTCATCTTTTAATGACTCAGCCATTAAAGGTTCGTCAGGCTCTATCTGTCCATCATCTTCAATTACATCGATTAAAGAGTTTTTGTCACCATCTCTAAATGGTGCATTTAATGAATGATGTCTTCGAGAAATACGCATTGCATCAGTTACTTCATCCGTTGTCATTTCAAGATTTCTTCCAATTTCTTCTTCGTTTGGAGATCTTTCGACTTCGGCTTCTAGCTTTTCAGCTGTTTTAGTTATTTTAGAAATTGTTCCAACCCTATTAAGTGGCAACCTTACTATTCGGGAATGCTCAGCTAATGCTTGCAAAATAGACTGTCTAATCCACCACACTGCATATGAAATAAATTTAAAACCACGCGTTTCGTCAAAGCGGCCAGCAGCTTTCATTAGCCCCATATTGCCTTCATTGATTAAGTCTGTTAATGGTAAACCTTGACCTTGATAATCTTTCGCTACTGATACAACAAATCTCAAATTTGCTTCTACCAATTCTTTCATTGCAAATCTATCGCCTTTTTTAATGGCCTGAGCAAGCTCAACCTCGCGTGAAGGATGTAAAGGTTCAAATTGGCCAATCTCTTCTAGATATTGGCTTAAACTTCGATTTGATTCATTTATTGGTCTAGCTGCTTTTGCCATAAATTTTTACCCTTTTTTATTCGAAAAAAGCTCAGAAACTTACACTTAAAATAGGTTTTAACCTAATAAACATACCTATTTAGTAGATTTTACTAAATATGCAAATTCTTGTGGAGATAATGTCTCTGGTCGCCTTTTAAAATCAATTTTATTTTTTACTTCATCATTAAAGGTATAACCAGATAATGTGTTTCTTATCATTTTTCTTCGTTCAGAAAATGCTTTTTTAACCATCCTGTTATATTTAACAAATTTATCATCGCTAATTATTTGAGGTTTTGCTTTAGAAAATTTTACATGAGCCGAATGAACTTTTGGCTTTGGAAAAAAAACTTCAGGAGGAATATTTAAGCTTATTTCTTTTTTCAAATATGCGCTTGTTACGACAGTTATTCTTCCATACTCTTTTGTACCTACATCTGCTACTAATCGCTCTGCAACTTCTCTCTGCATCATTATGTATGCTTCTTCCCAAAAATCCAATTGCTCAATTAGCCAAAAGATAATTGAAGAAGTTATGTTGTAGGGAATATTTCCAATTATTTTGACAGTATCTTTAATATCTAAATCATCAAGGCTGTAATTGAGTACATCACCATCGATAATTGTTAGGCCATGAAGATTTTTATTTTGATAGAGCTTTTTTATCAACAACGGATCAATTTCAACCGCAAACATATTGTTTACTTGAGGAAAAAATTTTTCTGTCAATGCTCCATCACCAGCCCCAATTTCAAAAATAATATCACTAGAAGATGGATTTACTATTTTAACTATTTTGTTTAACAAATTGCTATCATTAAGAAAATTTTGACCCCATTTTTTCCTGAAAGGATGAAAAGATCTCTTCAAATCTATTTAGTAAATTTGGTATTAATTTTTAGGATTAGGTAAAAGGATTCTAAGGTAACCTGAAGAGCTCTGTGGTATTATCATATGTATGTTTAGCCATTTCTTCATATGAGATTCCATAGATTTCAGACATCTTACTCAAAGTATGGACTATTAGGCTGGGTTCGTTACCCTTTCCTCTTTCTGGCTCAGGGCTAAGATAGGGCGAATCTGTTTCAACCATAACTCGGTCTAAAGGAATTGATTTAACAACCTCAGGCAAATGACTATTTTTAAATGTGATGTTACCTGAAAACGATATGTAATAACCAAGCTCTAAAAAAGCTTGAGCTGTTTCAAGGGTGCTTGAAAAACAATGAGCGACTCCAACTACATTTGAGTAGTCTGAGATTATTTGAAGTAAGTCGGTATCAGCATCTCTACTATGAATTATAACTGGCTTATCTAAGTCTTGAGCGACTTCCATTTGTTCTTTAAAAACTTTTTTTTGAATTTCTGGATCGGAATGATTCTTAAAATAATCTAAACCAATCTCACCTATAGCTATCATGCTTTCATATTCCATCAATTCATAAATCTCATCAACATACCCCTCATGGGCATCTTTAGAATCATGAGGATGAACTCCCGATGAAGCAAAAATATCATCATTATTTTCTGTAATAGTTAAACATTTCTTAGAATCCTCGATATTAGTACCAACGCAAACCATACGAGAAACACCCGCTTCATTTGCTCTTTGAATAACATTATCAATGTCATTTGCGAGACTGTCGTAATAAAGATGGCAATGTGCGTCAATAATCATGTTTATATTTTATTTATATTTAATATCTGAGGTTAAGTTGTTTAATCAATTTATAAATAATATTTGATTCATTTAGGTAAAATTTGAAAAAAATTTACATTGAGTGCTGCATAGAGTCATATAAGGAAGCTGTGAGCGCAGAAAAAAAAGGTGCAGACCAAATTGAAGTTTGTAGTGATTTATGCTACGATGGCCTTACGCCAAATTTTCAATTAGTTGAAAAGATTAAAGATAATCTCTCCATACCGATTAAAGTGATGGTCAGACCAAGAAGAGGTGACTTTTGCTACTCTAATTCTGATATGAAAAAAATTCAAAGTCAAATTTCTGTATTTAAATCAATTGGTATAAAGCACATAGCTTGTGGCGTCTTAAATAAAAATAGTATGGTAAATATTGATAGCTTTAAAAAAATTGGCGACTGGTCTTATCCAATGAAAATTACATTTCATAAAGCAATAGATGAGAGTGTTGATTTTTTTAATGATATTGAAGCCCTTTTCCAGACCGGTAGATTAGATAGTCTTTTGACCTCTGGTCAGTCAAAAAGCGCTGAAAAAGGAGCTAAGACTATTAAGAAAGCAATCAATAAATTTGATGATAACATTAAAGTAATTTCTGCAGGAAAAATTTTATACTCAAATCTTTACGATATTCATCAAAAAATTGGTGGTAGATATTATCACGGAAGAAAGATACTGGGAAATTTAATATAAATTAAAACTATTGTTCGATTCTTGGAAAGAGGGGTTGATGTGTTTTAATCTTATCATTCACAACTAGTTTTCCCCAAGTCATACTTTTATTCTTTGAATTTAATACATCTAAAACTATTTCAGTTCTGTTTGGCATAATTGGTGAAAGTAATAAGGCTATGATTCGTAGTGACTCAGCAGAGGTAAATAATATGCTTCCTGCTTTTTTTTGGTCAGCCTTAACCACCTTCCATGGTTCTGTCATCTCTAAATATTTATTCACATCTTTTACAAACTGAAGCGCTCTATTAATTGCGTCATTAATTTTCATTTTCTCCATTAGACCTGAAAAATCTCTGATTGTTTCAATTGCATTTTGCTTTAAATCTATCCCGGTATCTGATAAGTCTTCTCCTTCAACTAAACTACCATCATAAAATTTATTTATTAAATTTGAGACTCTACTTAATAAATTACCAAAATCGTTCGCAAGGTCGCTATTATAGCATTTAATAAATGAATCCATGCTAAAATTTGAATCATGACCCAAAACCATTTCTTTCATAAGATAAAATCGAACTGGGTCTACTCCATAGGTTTTAATTAATTCTAACGGATCTATAACATTTCCTAATGATTTGCTCATTTTAGATTGATCGCTTAACCACCAGCCATGCGCAAATATACTTTTTGGCAAAGCTATATCAGCAGACATAAGCATAGTTGGCCAATATACTGAGTGCGTTGTTAATATATCTTTGCCTATCAAATGAAAATCTGCAGGCCAAAAGTTTTTATACCTTTTTTTGTCACTGTCTGACTTTAATGCAGAAACATAATTAATTAAAGCATCAAACCAAACATATGTAACGTATTCTTGGTCAAATGGAAGTTCAATTCCCCAATTCAATCGCGATTTCGGACGAGAAATACACAAATCACTTAAAGGTGATTTCAAAAAACCAAGAACCTCATTTTTTCTATGAACGGGCTGAATGAATTCTGGATTATCTTCGATATGCTTTATCAGTCTATCTTGATATTTAGACATTTTAAAAAAATAATTTTTTTCTTTCAGTTTTTTTATATCCCTGAATTCACCAGAGTCAGCTTCTTTTTCTGTTATAAATCTTTCTTCTGAAACTGAATATAGTCCTTCATAATTGTCTTCGTATATATCTCCTTTATCATTGACATCTTGAAGAATTCTTTTCACAACATCTATGTGACGTTTTTCAGTTGTTCTTATGAAGTCATCATATTGAATATGCAGCTCTTCCCATAGCTTAATGAACCTTGGCGCCATTTCGTCGCAATGTTTCTTTGGGTCAACACCTCTATCTAATGCTGCTTGTTGCACTTTTTGGCCGTGCTCATCCAAGCCAGTAAGAAAAAGGACATCTCTACCATTATTTCGCTGATAACGCGCTATAACATCAGCTAAAATTGTTGTATAAGCATGTCCGATGTGAGGTTTATCGTTAACATAATATATTGGCGTAGTTATATAGAATGGCTTCATATGATTATTTTTGGCTTCTCACCTTTCAACAAAGTTTGCATTGATATCATCATATCAATAATAAAAAGTGGCATATATAAATTTTGATTTAAAGCCAATATCGAACTTTCAAATAAGTTATTGATTTCAAAAAAATCTGCATTGGGATATTTATTATTAAACTCTTCAAATGTGTTAAAATTTTGGTTGAAAAAAACTGCTTCGTTTTTACCATATTTGAACTTTGATGCAAGATTCATCCACATCTGAATCAAACACATTTTAAATACAAATTCTTCAGGTTTTCTAAATGCTAACATTGAAAAATTATTAATTGAATTACGCCATTTGCTTTCATCCAGCATTGTAAACGACTCGATGATGTCATATGCTTCTTCAAGTGGCTGACTAACACCATATAAAGTTAGCTGATTTGCTAAATGCATATTCCCATTTGAAAGCATGGCTAATTGAGTAGCGCGATCATTGCTAACTTGATCATTTTCAATGAGTTCTCTAACTTTTTCAAAAGCCAAACTTGAAAAATCTATTTGCTGACATCGGCTTACAATAGTTAAGGGTAATTTCGACTTCTTATCGGTAACTAATATCAACGAAGTGTTGTCTGGAGGCTCTTCCAAAATCTTTAATAGGGCATTTGCGGATTCCCCAGCGCCTTCAGACATTAAGTGAGCATCAAAAATTATTACAATTTTTCTCCCGTTATTTTGGGATTTCAAATATAAAATTTTTCTTAAAAATCTGATTGAATTGATTATTATTCTTCTCGCGCTAGGAAGATTAATTTTGACAAAAGGATCTTTTGATTTCAGATCAATCATTTGCAAAATAGATTCATAATCATCCTTACCAATATTTTTGATTGGGTCATCTATACCTTTTGAATTTGATATACGAGGTAAAGGAAAAACTAAGTTCAAATTTTCATGTTGAAGGGTAGAGAATTTTTTACACGAAGGACAAGTATTGCATATTGTAGCGTTGTCCGATTCGCAATTAATTAACTTGGAAAATTCAATTGCACACCACTCTTTTCCACACCCTGGAGGTCCTGAGAAAAGATAGGACGTTCCTATCTTTTCATTTAGTTTTATCTTGCTTAATCTCCCCCAAACAGAGGGATGTACATCAGAAAAATTCATCGTTTTATTAGCCAATTTTCAGGATTCAACTTCTTTCCTTCACCCCAAATCTCGAAATGAAGCTGGGAACCATTAATAGACCCTGAATCCCCCATATAAGCAATAACGTCACCACTATTGACTTGACTGTCTACGTTTGTTTCTACATTTGAGACATGACTGTATACTGTATAGAATCCGCTACCGTGATCAATGATAATAGTTGTTCCATATCCTCTTATAAATGTGATTGTGGTGACCACGCCACCTAAAACAGTCTTAATTTCTGAACCTGGCTTACCTTTAATATCTATTCCAGGATTTTCTGTTGAAGTTTTAAGTTTTGGATTCCATTGCCTTCCAAATTTTGCTGATACACGCCCCTCGGCTGGCCATGCCAACTGACCCTTCAACTTTGGAAATTCTTTAGATTGGAGCGCCATTTGCTGTCTTCGTATTCTCTCTTCGCGATCGAGTCTTGCAATGTCTTCGCGGATTTTTTTAATTATCACTTCAAGCTGCTTCATACCTGCCTGCTTTTCGGATAGGTAGTTTTTTAGATCTTTCTTGCTTTTTCTTATTCTCGAAAGCTCGCGTTGCTCTTTTTTCTTTTTTGAGCGAACCTGAGACAGTGTTTTTTCTCTTTCTTTCTTGAGGTATCTTTTTTTGCGTAGGGCAGATTCTAAAGCTAGTTTTTGTTTGCCAACCTCTATCAATAGAGATCTTATGGTATCATGTGCATCCTGATCTATTTTTGATATAATCTTTAAATATTTTGAACGATAAATAGCTTGTCTCCATGATGTAGAGCTAAGAACTTTTTCAAGATTTGAGATCTGGCCTTTTTTATACATAGTTGCCAGCCTTTTGGCATAAAGCTTGCGCAAATTCTCGAGGTTTTTTTCGCTTTCGTTGATTTTTCGTTCAAGCCTTCTTACGTCTGCTACTAGAAGTTTTTCTTCTTTTGCTAGTTCTTTAAGCAGTTTTTGCAGGAGAGCAATTTCCTCAGAGAGATTACTAACCTTTCTAACTGACGACTTTTCTTTTTTATTCTCTGATTGTATTCTTTTTTTAGTTTGCTCGATTTCATCCTTCAGAGATTGAATTGCGCTATTTTGCGCTTTTAGTTCTCTTTCAAAATCTCTAGGACTTCTTTGGGCAAAAGAACAGCTTAAAAGAAAAGATAAAATGATGATTATTTTTGTATACATTACATAGTAAACTACCGAATTGAATTGAGAAAGGTCAATTTTATTGTGATATTTACTTTTCTTGTAGTTTTTACTGTCATGTAACTATAATCTAACTTCTAAATCAGGGAGTATAATTTGAAAAGCGCAAAGTGGGAAAATATTTTTAAAGGGTGGAATAATTCTGAAAGTGAAACCGTTCACACCCTCAAAAAAATTCCAGTATTCAAAAATTTAAGTCAAAAAGATTTTAGTGAGCTCGAAAATATGATGCATCATCGAGATTACAAGATTGGGGATTTTGTATTTAAAAATCGTGCACCAGGAGAAGGTATGTATATAATTATGCGTGGTTCAATTAAAATTACCATAGGTACGAGATCTGGCAATGAAAACACCCTTGCTGAGTTAGAAAAAGGTGAATTTTTCGGAGAACTTGCTCTTTTTGACGATGAACCGCGTTCAGCAAATGCAATTGCGCTCGAAGACTGTAAGCTTCTTGGTTTTTTCACGCAAGATTTAATGATTTTACAAGAACGAAACCCTGTTTTAGGCCATAAGATTATGTTTAATCTAGGAGGGCTTTTAGGAGAGAGGCTTAGAAGAACAAATCATATGCTTATCAAAGAACAATCAAAATGATTGAATCACAAGTGAATTATATTCAGCAAATTTATAGGGTAATACTCACGTTGATATTTATATGGTTTATTAATCTAATATGGCCTTTTATATCTAATGTTATTTTAATGCTAGTATTTGCATTTCTTTTCACAACACTACTTTTATCTGGGGTGGATACATTTGAAAGGAAAATTGGAAATCGAGGATTATCAGTACTGAGTGTGGTAATAATACTTCTTACAAGCATTTCTACATTCATTGGTAGTTTTGTATCTCAAATATCAATTCAAGCGCAAGAGTTTTCTGAGCGAGTTGATCAAGCAACAATGGTTAATGAATTTAAAGCTTTGGGTGATAAAGCTAATTCAGCTATGCCCTCTTTTTTAAAAAATGAGCAATCTTCTTCAGATTATTTCGCAAATAAACTTACCGAAATCACGCAATCAGTATTAGGCTCCCTTGGCTCGCTTGTGAGTACGGTTGGTAATTTTATGTTTATTGCAACTATGGTGTTTATTTTTACAATTATACTTCTTTCAGAGTATCACAAATTCAAAAAGGCTTTGGTAAATTCCATCCCCAATAAATATTTCGAGGTTGGACTAAAGCTCATCTATAATATTGAAAAGTCAGTATCAAGCTATTTAAAAGGTCAATTTTTATCTGCAGCAAGCGTTGCTGGGATGTCAATCACTGGACTTTTACTATTAAATTTTTTTGGTGCTAATATTACGCTAGTTATTTTCATTGGGATAATAGCTGGTCTTGCGAACCTTATACCGCTAGTAGGTCCATTTGTTGGAATGGTGCCAGCTCTTCTAATTGCATTTATGAATAACCTTGGAAATGAGGCGGCAACTTCACACATGTTTTTAGGAACCATTCCCTCACCATTCTTTTCTATTGACATAATTTTTATGTTTTTAATTGTCCAGCAAATAGAAGGTAATTTAATTACTCCAGCTCTTGTTGGTAAAAGCGTAGGATTGCATCCCATGCTTGTAATGATTGTGCTTCTTATAGGCGGTACTCTTTTAGGTCCACTTGGTATGCTGTTTGCTGTACCTACTTCGGGAGTAATTAAAGTTATTATAAAAGAAATAGCATTTGTGAGAAAAAATGCTCACTTACTTTAAAAAAGCTAATCTTCAATTTTGATCAATTTATAATTCGTAAAGGTGAGTATCACCTTGCTCTTATCTTGATATTCGTATATCCAAAGTTGATTGCTTCTTGAATTATTATCATTAATCACTTCAAGCGGTTTACCCATTATTGATTCGACTTCTGAAATCATCATGCCTACGTAAATAGGCTTTTTCTTTGACATATTTATCTTGTCTTTTTTAAGTCTGATATCGATTTCTTTTCGAAGTTTATACTCTTCCTGCGCGAGCATTTTTTTCTTCAATAAATCTAAAGTTTTGAAATTGGCAGGGCTTAAAGACCCTGTTAGTCTCTGTGTCTCCTCAAGGGCAAAGATAACAAATTTTAAAGAATTGAGGTCTCTTAGGGTGTCTGCTGTTACTAATAAATCTGATGCTATTCTGAACTTGTGAGTAGCAATTTCAAAGTCAAGCATAGGATTTATTTTTTGTGCAGCATTAAAATATTTTAATGCTCGGTCATATAATCCAATCTTGTATAGCTGTTCGCCCTTTGTCATAAAATTATAAACCTTAAATCTGTCTACATGATGACTGAGTTCGGGATACCATGATGTTGCCATTTTTACATGCGCAATTGCGGTATCACTTTCACCAGCATATAACCATTTCTCAGCTCTTTCAATTTCACGGTACGTTATTTCTTTTACTCTATCATCAATTACATCAGCCAAAAGCGTATCAGCTAGCGCTTTTGCGCGAATATATTTTTCAATTGCCCTTACAACCATACCCCTTTCATCAAAACTCATGCCCTGTCGCATTATTTGGTACGGTATTTTTCTATCGCTTTCAACCGAAAGCTTAATAGCACTTTTAATACTTGCATGATTAGGGTTTTCATCAATGAATTCGTTAAGATATCGTTTTGCTAAAATATAGTCTTTTGTGTAATAATAAGATTTTCCCAAGTCTCCTTTAGTTTGTTGCCCTCCAAAAAAAACCGAAGCTGTTGCGTATATTCCTGCAGTTTGAATATTAAAGCTTTTAATCGGCGTTAAATCCTTAGAGTCTTTAATTTTACTTATTGATGTTGATGTAAATTTAAAATCTAGTCCAACCGAGAATCGATTAGCCATTTTCCTATCAATAATATATCTGCCTCCAACGGTGATGGATTGGGATGGCCCGTAACCATATGGTGAACTTTCTTTTGCATAAAACTGTGATAAAGCTAAACCATAAGTATAACGATATGTGGTAAACCAACTATCAAGCCACTGCAAAATTAAAGACTGGCTCCAACCTAACTCAAACATTCGCGCATTGAATTTAGAATTTAGTTGCCATGAATCTTTTATAGTACTCCAGTCAGAAGGTGTCGAAGACGGAATAAGTAAAGAGCTATATCTCAAATTTATTCCCGAATGCATATCCAGCCAACTATTTCCAAACCAATAATAAGCTAAATTCGTTTTTAAGATATCTATATCAAGCTGATGCCCTAACCTTGACGAGAGATTTCCCCCATCAAAACTGGAAACATCATCAGTCTCATATGACATCCAAGAACTTCTCATATTTCCAAGACCCAGAAAACCTCCACCACTATTGTATCCAAATCCATACCTAAGTTCAAGCGGGATAAAATTAATAGGATCGTGGAATTCCCTTCTTTTAAAAATTCTATCAAAAATATATCCTCTTTCATAATCGTTGGGGTCTATTCTATCTAATGAAAATATTCTAAAAATCATCGATCTAAACCTACTGGAGTCTTGCTCCGCTTCTTGAGACTTCAGTTCTGGTAAAAACGATAGAAATATTAAAATGGGTATTATTTTTTTCAGCATAGTTTTTATTGCAATGGGCGTATTTTAGTAGAGTGGTAAATATACGATTATTGCAGTTGTTGATTATAACAATAACTGCATGCGAAACTTTTATTTAAAATTCTTGTAAACTTATATAGTTTAAAGACTTAAAATTTAAACCAATATTATAAATGAGTTATTACCTAAATATTTAATGAATAGAAAAAAATGTATAAACAGTTTTTTATCTTAATTTTTGCCAGCATACTTTCTGGGCAAAATTTTAATATAGCTCGTATTCATTATTCAGGTGGAGGTGACTGGTACGCAGATCCCAGTAGTTTACCCAATCTCATCAATTTTATCTCAACTCAAACCAATATTAAAATTGATCAGAATGAATATAAAATTAAACTCACAAGTGAAAATCTTTACAATCACACTTTCCTTTATTTAACAGGTCACGGGAATATTCGATTTAACGATGAAGAAGTGGGGGCGCTAAGGAAACACCTTTTAAAAGGAGCCTTTCTTCATGCTGATGATAATTATGGAATGCATGATTCTTTCAAAAGAGAAATGAAAAAAGTATTTCCTGAAAAAGATTGGGTAGAGTTACCGACAGACCACCCTATATATGACTGTTATTATAATCTTCCAAATGGGCTTCCTAAAATTCATGAGCATAATGGTAAAGGTCCTCAAGGACTTGGGCTCTTTGATAAAGACAGATTGATTGTTTTCTTTACATACGAATCAGATCTTGGTGATGGATGGGAAGACTCTGAAGTACATAATAACCCTGAAGTATTGAGACAATCGGCTTTACAAATGGGCACAAATATTGTTTGGTATTCACTTACACAATAAACTTTTATGACCATTGTAAATTATCTAAAGAAGGCTCGAACAAAAATACTGCTTTCGAATCTAATTTTATTTTTTTGGAAGATATACAGTTTTCTAATTGCTTTGTTTTTAATCATCTTAATGATTGAAAGTATTTTTTACCTCTCATCAGAGGTGAGAAGTAGCTTTCTTTTATTATCAATATCTACCGCATCTTTAGTTATTTTAGCTTACTCAATTTACATTTTAATGGCAGCAAATAATTTTAACAAAAAATATAAATTGTCATCAATTGCGATAAAAATTGGGAACTATAGCTTTGACAAAAAAGATGTGCTTCTAAATGCGTTCCAGCTAGAAAGCTCTAAAAATCAAACCGGTTCACTCGATCTACAAAACTCATTTATTGAAAAAGTGCGATCGAAAATAACAAGCGTTAACCAAGACCCCCTTCTGGCTACAAATAAGATATCTTTTTGGAAAAAGATTATATTTTGCGCACTTTTAATAACGCATATATCAATAATTTTTACCTGGAACCATTCTGTTTCATCAATCTATAGATTGGCTCATGCTGAAACTAAATTTTTACCTCCAATGCCATTTGACATTACAAGCAAATCAAAATACATTGGTATTTTAGGGGGCGATAGCGCAAGTGTTGAATTTATCTCTACAAAAAATGCTCCTGACTCTATTAACGTAGAGTTTAAACCTTTAGCTTTTCAAGAGGATGCTGATAGCGTTATACTAAAGATAGCATACAATAATAATGGTATTTATAAGGCTAATTTAGAGGATGTCTATCAAAACTATCGCTATCGCGCGTTTGTACCATCTCAAAAATTTTGGAACCCGTGGAATGAGATATCATCAAAGACCTTTTCGATATCCGTAACAGATAGGCCATCAATTAGTGATGTAACTTTCACAGTTGAATCACCAGAATACACAAAACTTCCTCAAAGAATTCAAAAGGCAAACCAATCTGAAATTCAGGCAATCTTGGGTTCTGAAATTTCTGTTGCACTGCGGTCCAACAAAAAGATTAAGGATGCATCACTTATCCTGAATGAAGATAGGCTTAAAATGTCAATCAATAAGGATAAAGCAAACTTTAAATTTACAATGGAGGGAGAAGGTAAGTTCTTCATCAGTCTGGAAGATGAAAGGGGAATAACAAATCGCAATCCAATACCTTTCCATCTTAAAATCATACCAGATTTAAATCCTAAAATGTTCATTTTAAAACCAGCTCCAATTATTGAGCTTGGAGGTGATCAAATGGTTTCAATTAAAATGAATATTGAGGACGATTTTGGTTTTTCAAAACTTCAACTTGCCTATGAAATACATAGGCCAGAATATATTGATGCGGAACCAAAGATTTCTATGTTCAATATCACAATACCGGATAGTGAAAAGAACCAACAAGAAGTTACAACAACATGGAGCGTTGGAGACTTAGGTCTTATGCCTGACGATGAAATTCATTTTCATTTTGAACTATATGACAATGATCTACTTTCCGGACCAAAGAAAAAAATTTCTAGCACTTTTATCGCTAGAATCCCATCATTAAATGACCTATTTACATCGTTTGAAAATAGTGAGAACGAAATCATGTTAGACGCGGAAAAGGAATTGTCATCTATAAAAAAATTGAAAGAAAAAATTAAAGAATCAAGATTAGATCTTCTAAAGACAGACGATCCTAGCTGGGAGCAGCAGCAAAAAACAAAAGAGTCGCTTCGTGAAATCGAAAATCAAATCTCTAATTTTCAAAAACTTAATGAAAAGCTTAATACTTTGAATAGCCAAAGTGAAAAGCACGATCTATTCTCAGAAGGAATTACAAATAAATTTAAAGACCTGCAAAAACTTGTTAATGAAATTTTTCCAAGTGAACTTTTCCAGGATATGAATGCTATGAAAGAAGCATTAGAAAAATTAAATGTTGAAGAAATGATCAGCGCTCTAGAAAATATTTCAAATAACCTGGGTAATGTTGAACAAGATCTTGACAGATTTCTTGATATTTTTCAACGAATTAAAGCCGAACAAAAAGTAGATGAAATAAGAAAGCGTGTTGAGCAGCTTGTAAAGAATCAAGACAATCTAGATCAACAAATAAGAGCAATAAATAAGCAAACCGATTCCTCTGTTTTTAAAAGACTGGCTCAGGAACAAAAAATAACTGAAAAAGAGCTCAATAATATTATTAAAGAAATGAAAAATTCAGTTAATGATATTAAAAAGGTAAGTAGAAAAACAGCTCAAGAACTTGAAGAGCTTTCAGATGACAATAACGTTAAATTGACAAAAAATAATCTTAAAAAAACATCTAGCAGTTTAGAACAGCAAAAACCTTACGATGCAATGGATGCAAGTTACTCTGGAATGCAGTCAATGCAGGCAATGGAAACTTCTATGAATCAGATATTTTCAAATTTTCAAAAACAATCGACAAGGGATATGGCCAAAAAATTTAGAATTATTTTGCGAGATGTACTTTCAATTTCTAAGTCCCAGGAGCTTTTAAAAACTGAAGCTGAAAATATCCCTTCAAATTCTCCAAGAAAAAATGACTTGGCCTCTAATCAGCAGCTTTTACAAGATCAACTTTATAAAACAATGAATAAAACTATGGATCTTTCAAAAGAAACATTTCTGGTAACTACTGAAATGGGTAAATCTTTAGGCTTAGCTAATTCTCAAATGAGCACATCTAAAACTAAGCTTGCTGAAAGAGATAGTAAGGGATCATTAAGCAATCAGACGCAAGCCATGGCAGCGTTAAACAGTAATGCAAAATTAATAATTCAAACAATAAGCAAAATGAATGATGGTGGCAGTGCATCAGGATATGAAGAGTTTTTAGAGCAAATGAAAAATATGTCAGCAATGCAAAAAAGTGTTAATGATCAAGGAATGCAGCTCGCACTTGGCCAAATGGCTCCTTCATTGAAAGGCTCAATTATAAGTAGGATGCTAAGTCAGCAACGCGACATTCAAAATTCTCTAAAGCAAATGATGAACGAAATGAATCAATCGGGCAAACAGGGGCTAGGTGATTTAAGTGGGATATCATCTGAAATTGATAAAGTAATTGATGAGCTTGTTAAGAATAATTATGATAGGAATACAAATAATAGACAACAAAAAATATTGGGTAGAATGTTAAATAGTCAAAAGTCTATGACACAAAGAGGTTTTGAGGATGAAAGAAAATCAAAGACAGCTTTACAAATTTCAAGCACGACACCCTTAGGTCTTCCAAGTGATTTAGGGCAACGAAAATCAATTTTAATGGAGGCAATGGATCAAGCATTAAGCGCTGGCTTTTCAAAAGAATATCAACACATGATTCAGAAATATTTTAACTCTCTGAATACCTTAGAAACATTTTCTGGTTCTGACACATCAAGACAATTTTAGTTATTATATGCGTATTTTTTTTATAGCATTACCCCTGCTGCTTGATTTGATTTTTGCTCAAAATAAGATAGGGCTTGAAAACCAATCGCTATTTTTACAAGCAATGCGTATTGAGCGTTCAGGAGACATTCAAAATGCTGAAAAAATTTATAAGAATATTCTTGATAGTGAACCAACGCATCAGCCATCATTTTTTCAATTAAAGAATATTTTCAATAAAAATAATGATTTAGAATCCGGGATTCAATTGATAGAGGTATGGTTAAAAAATAATCCAACAGATTATCAATCAATGCTCTCACTTGGAGAATTTTACTTTAAAAATCAAAAAAAATCTAAAGCCATTGAAATTTGGGATAATTTCAGAAACAATAATTTATCAAATAAGACAATGTATCGATTGCTTTTTCATACCTATATAAAATTTGGCCAATCAAATTCAATGGAATTATTAGCCAAGAAAGGAAGGGTAAAGTTTAATGAGCCGCATTTTTTAGCTATTGAACTTGCAAACTACTACCAGTCTAGACAGGCTTATGAAAAATCACTTGAACAGCTAATTCTTCTTATTCGCTATCAAAAACAATACCTTCGTTATGCAACTGATAGGATATTAATTATGAGTGATGATTCAACTTCTCATTCAATTATTGATTCATCTCTTAATGCTAATTTAGAAATTAACCCATCCACCAGAGAGGTTTTGGGTGGTTTTTATTATAAAATTGGTAATTTTACTAAAGCGTATGAAGAATACAAATTTTTGGATTTTAAAAACAATGAGGGTATTGATAAATGGTTGGTTTTCGCAGATAATCTTCGAAAAGAAGGTCAATTTGATCTATCAATACAATCTTACCATTATATGCTTGAAAATCTAAATCAATCCGATCCTTTAAGTATCGGAAAAATACTTTTAGGATTAGGAAGTTCATATGAAGATCAAATTATCAAAAGACAGTCAGAGCTAAAGTTTGTAAAATGGTTTTCTGAAAATAGTTTTTTCAATAATCAATTCATACGTTCTCCAGATGTCAACAATGCCCCTTTAGCAAATAGCCTGGAGCACTATCAATCTTTATTGGCATTACTACCAAACACAAGAACCACAGCTACTGTTCATTACAGATTAGCTCAAATACAAGCAAGAATAATGCGAGATTTTGAGGGGGCAAAGTCATCATATGAAACAGCATTAAAAGCTAGCGCAGATCCAAGATTAAAAAGTTTAATATACTCTGACATTGGTAAACTTTTGATATATGATGGAAAGTATAAAGAAGCAAAAATTTATTTTCAGTCAGACCAAAATGAAAATTTGAACGACTTGACAGTAGGCTATTTAAACAGCCTACTCTATGGTCTCGAAATTGACTCTGCGATAACATTTCTAGATGAAATGATTTTATCTATTGATACGAACAACAAATATTTTAATGATTTTTTTGAAATTCACGATCTAATTATAAATTATTACTCTGATGGTACAAAAGACGATAAAATTGCTTTTAAAGCATTCTTTAAGGCAGAGAGCCTTATTAATGAATACAAAATTAAGGATGCTATTAAAGTTTTAGAAAACATAAGATTAAACCATTCAGATTCCATGATCTATCCAATTGTAACCCTACGAATGGCTTTCTTATCTATTGATTTGATGCAGTACGAAAAGTCAATTATATATGCTCTTGCAATGGAAGATACCAACCTAAAAGACATGGGTCTTACCTTAGCTGCAGAAATTGAGGAGAGCTATATGAAAAATAGCGATAACGCTCTCATGTATTACTATAGAGTATTGTCAGAATGCTCAAACTCAATTCTTGCTGATCCAGTACGCTTACATCTTAGAAAAATATCAAAAAACAGGGAGAGTTAATGTGAAAAGAATTATTGCCAGCATCCTCTTATTACAAATTTGTTTTTCACAAAAAATATTGATACCTATGGATGAAAACCAAAAAGACCATCTTAAAGCTTACGGAGCTGCATTCTGGATTGTTGGTGAGCAAATAAATGTGGAATGGGTATTAAACTTTCGAGGAGGATCTTTTATAGTAGATTATTATCAAAAAATAGAACAGGAGTGTCGATTAAGAGGTGTGAGCTATGAACTTATCAAGGCCGACAAGATGCTATCTATTTACAACGATGTAACTACGAATAATATGGATATAGTTCTTTTAGAAAAAACACCAAAGATAGCAATATATACCCCGCCAAATAAGCAGCCATGGGATGATGCAGTTACCCTCGCCTTAACTTACGCAGAAGTTCCATATGAAACTCTTTGGGATGAAGAGGTTTTTAATGGAGAATTATCGAGATACGACTGGCTACATTTACACCACGAAGATTTTACAGGGCAGTATGGAAAATTTTATAAAAATTATCATACCGCGTCTTGGTATGTTGAGCAAAAAAAACAATTTGAGTCTTTAGCTTTAAAGTTGGGGTTTAATTCAGTCCCTGAACAAAAAAAAGCATTAGCGGAAATCATAAGGGGTTATGTGACTAATGGAGGTTTTTTATTTGCAATGTGTTCTGCCACAGATTCCTTTGATATTGCACTTGCCACGCTTGGTATTGATGCCGCTCATCCTGTATATGATGGTACTCCTATTGCCAAAGGTTTAGATGATGCGATTAACTATAACAATTCATTGGCATTTTATAATTTTGATATCATAACAGATCCTATGGTATATGAATATTCCAATATAGATTATCCCCCAAGTAATAATGTAGTAGTAAGAGGAGCAGAAGCTGATTATTTTTCTCTTTTTGAATTTTCGGCTAAATATGATCCTATTCCAACAATGCTAACACAAAACCATGTAGGAGTTATTAAGGGCTTTATGGGGCAAACCACAGGTTTTGATCGTGAAAAAATTAAAAAGCATGTACTTATTTTAGGTGAAGATGAGACGACTCCGCAAGTAAAGTACCTACATGGAAATATTGGTCAAGGCACATTTACTTTTCTAGGAGGGCATGATCCGGAGGACTACCAGCATTATGTTGGTGACCCACAAACCGATCTTTCGCTACATAGAAATTCTCCAGGCTACCGGTTAATTCTCAACAATATTCTTTTTCCAGCAGCAAGAAAAAAAGAGCGCAAAACATAGCTATTTGAAAGCCTTAGTGCTGCACTAATTTATTTCTCGAGTTGCTTTATACTTTTTTGCAGTATCAACGATCGCCTCTTCAACATTGTTAGGCTTCCAGCCGAGTAGTTTTTTAGCGTTATCAGCTTTTGTAATTTGACTTTTACCCAACCTATTTTTAAAAAGGGCT
>MDSX01047314.1_pt1 | contig 44797 bp, 53 predicted proteins | sample 811141 | NCBI WGS metagenome assembly MDSX01 (sample SAMN05326642, study PRJNA326480) | marine metagenome | isolation source: seawater | place: Atlantic Ocean: South East | collected 2010 | reverse complement strand
TTCTAATTGTTTTTAATTTAATAAAAGAAAATAAAATTAATAAAAAAAATAAATTACTAAATTAAAAATTATAAAAATCAAAAATAAATTACTAAATTAAAATAAAAATATAAAAAATAAACTAGATTTGAGTTTGTAAATCCATTTTGTTAATACAACTTTCTTCTACAACGATTTGTAGAACCTTTTTGTATCTACAAACTAACTCTACAAATGTTTGTAGAACCTTTTTGTATCTACAACTTACTTCTACAAAATAAATTACTTAAAGAATAAATTTTTAATTAATTTATAAACCATGTTGGTAGTCAATGATGAGAGAGTTCTTAACTTTTATAAAACGCATTCTTTTATAGATTTTGAAACTGCTAATCTATTACTAGTAGAAATGTTAGAGAGAATTTTACAAAAGAATAACGATAATCGTGATGATATTTTATTATCATATATTAAAAAATTAGATTCTAACTTCGGTATGTTAAATAATAATCTCTCTGATGTGAGAGAAGATGTTAAACAGTCTTCACAATCAATTGTTAATTTACAAACTACTTTATCTAGTATGCCAACCAATCTTACTGATAATCTATCTTCTAAACTTAATACTTTCAGAGAAAATCAAGTTAAAGAACTAGAGAGAATTCTTGATTCTAATAATCATAATAACGCTGATGCTTTTGATAAGAAATTAAAAACTGAACTTGTAGAACAGATCCGTTCTCTCTTTGATAATAACATGAACAATAAAATTGATAAATCTTTAACACAATTTGAGAAAACTTTCAGAGATGATTTTAAATCTTATCTAAAAGAAATTGAGAGAAGTGATAGTCCGCAATCTATTCTTGATTCTTTTAATAGTAATCTTCAAATTAAATGTGATTCTCTACAGCAATTTATACAGCGTTGTCATGAACAAATTGACAAAACTACTAATTCTCATACTGAAACTCTCAATCTTGTTCAAACTCATTTTGATAGACAGAAGAACTCTACCTTTAAAGGTAAGGATAGTGAAATTAAACTTGAAGAAGGTTTAAATGCTTCCTTCCCTGACTGTCAAATTACAAATACAACTGGAATTGCTAAGGCTGGTGACTTTCTTATTGAGAGAAATAATAAACAATCTATTATGATTGAAAATAAAGATTATAAAGCCAATGTTCCAAAAGATGAAATTGAAAAATTCATTAGAGATGTTGAAGAACAAAATGTTAATGGAATTCTTATTTCACAGAAAAGTGGTATCTGTAGAAAGAGAAATTTTCAAATTGATATCCATAATGGTAAAATTATTGTTTTTATTCATCATCTTGATTATAATTTTGATAATATTCGATTAGCTGTTGAAGTTATTGATAATCTCTCTAACTCTTTAAAAGATTACGGTGAAGATAGTGTAGATATTAAATTACCATTAGACATTGTTAAAAAAATTAATGAAGAATATTTAAATTTCATAACACAAAAAACAAATCTCTTAGAAAATCTTAAAAAATATAATAAAAGTATGACTTCTCTCATTAATGAAATGCAGTTTCCTGAATTATCAAACATTCTCTCTCAACATTTTACTTCTACTGAACAAACTTTATATAAATGTGAATATTGTAATTCTAGAGTATTTAAAAGTAAGAAGGCTCTTACAAAACATATTCAAACTTGTAAAGATAATACTAATGTAAAAAAACCAGCTGGTAAAAAAGGAAAATCTGATGTAATTATTGATATTGAGATTGATAAGGATGATTCAGACCAAGATACTGATGAATAATAAGTTTTTTATTTTTAATTATATTATAAAAATTTAGTAAATATTTATAATACTTATTCATATACAGATAATTCTTCGAAATTTTGAATTTTTAATAATATCAATTAAAAATTGATTTAAAATTATATAATTATAACTTATATAACTAAAAATGGTTAAATATAGTTGCGAAAAATGTGGTAAAGAATTTAACCAAAAAGGTCATTATACACAACATTTGAATAGAAAAAATCCATGTGTTCTTGAAAGTAAGATAAAGGAGATGTTAGATAAAGTCATTGAAGAAAAATTATCTAAAAATAAAGATATACCTATAATAAAAAATGAAGTTAAAGAAAATAATAATTTATTAAATGTATTAGATTTATTTTGTGGTTGTGGAGGCATGTCAAAAGGATTAAGTGATGCTGGATTAAATATTATTGCTGGTATAGATATTTGGGATAAAGCAATCGAAAGTTATAAAAAAAATTTTAATCATAAAGCATTTTGTGAAGATTTAACTAAACTATCACCAGAAAAATTTGATGAATTATATAATAAAGATACTAAAATAGATATTTTAGTAGGAGGGCCGCCATGTCAATCTTTTAGTATTGCTGGAAAAAGAGATAAGAATGATCCTAGAAATTCATTATTTATGGAATATGTAAAATATTTAAATTATTTTAATCCAAAAGCATTTATAATGGAAAATGTTATTGGAATGCTATCAAAAAAAACAGAAAATGGGGAAAATATTATTGATATTATTATTGATGAATTAAGTAAAAATTATAATTGTATTGTAAATAAATTATACGCAAGTGATTTTGAAGTTCCACAAAATAGAAGACGAGTTATTATAATTGGAATAAGAAAAGATTTAAATATTTTACCAAAAGAACCTGAACTAGTAATAAAATGTATAAATAATAGAATTGCTGTTAAAAATATATTATTAGATAAAAATGAAGTAGATAATTCACATTATTTAAGTGAAAAAGCTATTATTGGGATAAATAAAAAAAAACAATTATCCAAAGAAAATGGTAAAGGATTTGGAGCTCAATTTTTGAATTTTGATAAACCTTCATATACTATTCCAGCACGCTATTGGAAAGATGGTTATGACGCTTTAGTTAAATATAATGATAATGATATTAGAAGACTAACAATTCTAGAATTAAAAAGAATACAAACTTTTCCTGATGATTACATAATAGAAGGTTCAAAAAAAGATATTATCATGCAAATTGGTAATGCAGTTGCTTGTAAATTTGCGTATCATCTTGGTAAATATATAATTAATACTCTTCAGTAATATATCTTTCAAACCATTTATTTGATGCTCTAAAAACTCCTCTCCATCTACCTCCATAGCTTGAATATCCATCATAATATATATTTTTATTTTTAACTTCAATTATCCACTCATTAAATGATATAGGTTTTCCAAATAATATTTTACTATATTCATTTTTTTCATTTTTTTTACAAATAAAGAAACCACGTTGATTCCATTTATTATTGATTCCTACTTTTAAATCATTAGATTCCCATATTATAATAATATGATTTTTATTATTTTTATAAAATTCACTAACAAGTATGTTTTTATTATCTCTCTTATCCTCTGTAAAATTATATAATATACATATATTATTATAATTATCAATCCACATAGTTTGACCATCTTTATCAAAGATATCTACTTTCCAACCGCCTATTTTTAATCCACTTGAATCTGTTCGTTTAAACATTTTCCAAAAAATTTCTTTTTTTTTATTATTTTTTTTTATTTCTAAGCCTTCTAAAAATATCTTACTAGGAGTTTTATCTATAAATGTAATTTTACCGCTTTTTGTATGATTTTTCATTTCATAACCATAAATATCGGGTTCATTTTTATTATTAATTTTTAATCCCATGTTTTTTTCTAACCAATGACCATCTGAACCATCGTGATTATTATTTTTAATAATAATATTCTTATTTTTTACATATTCATTAAACTTTTTTTTTATTAGATATTTTCCTATAGCCATTATAATTAATTCTATTGCTATTTTTTCTTTATCTGACATATAGTTTTAATTAAGTATCCGAGATATAGTTTTAATTAAGTATTCTAATATATAATTTATTTCAATTTTAATTTACTATTATAATTAAATATAATTATACTCGAGTTGTTTTTTAAATTTCCAATTATTTCCAAATATTTCCATTTACGACTTTTTTATTTTATCGTTTCATATAATTAATTATAAATTATGATAATTACATGAAACTACATTATAAAATATTTTATTATATTTTAGGTGTTTTTTCGTTTTCCAATTATTTCCATTTTACGAAAATATGGAAATCAAAAAAAGCGAAAATTTACGAGATTTACGAGATTTTTTTTAGTCTTTGTTAGTCTTCCATTTTATCATAATATATTTTAATGAATATATTATAATAATGAATCTTATTATGGTTATAAAATAAATATTAATAAATATTTGCGAGAATTTTCAGAGATTTTTTAGCCATTTGAGAGAAATTATTAGCCATTTTTAGTATTTCTCGCATAGATAATAGTGGAACTAAATTGGTTGTATTTTGTTGTATTTAGTTCGAATTATTATTATTCGTGTCATAATTTTATATTATATTAAGTTTTAACACACTTAATATAATAACAATATTTTTAATGAAATATTTTATTTATTTTTCGAACTTAAATTGTTGTATTTTGTTGTATTTGGTTCGAAAATATTTATTCGTTTCATAATTTTATATTATATTATGTTTTAACACACTTAATATAATCACAATGTTTTTATAAAATGTTTTATTTATTTTTCGAACTAAAAATGTTGTATAATTATACAACCAAAAAAGTTCCGAATACAACCAAAAAAATTCTATTCAGATTCTTTATCCAAATATACCTGATTACATAAATTTTTTATAACTTTATCTCTGCTATCATCTATTGATTTACCACATTCACTCATTAACTTCGCAAATTCTTCTTGTTGTCTTGAATTATTCATATAATTTGGATGTTCTTCTAACCAAACATTCAAGTTTTTCAATTGTTTCGATTCTACTTTCTTTAACGCTTTATTTATATGTTGTTTGTTTTCATCCTTCTCCCATTCATTATTTTTTATATATAACGTTTCTCTCTTCTTATCTGTGCAATGTAATGGTCGTTCATAGAGAGAAAGCTTCTTCATATTTTCCATTATTATATTACTAATACCTTCTGCCTGCCCTTTTTCTTTTGTTGTTAATAAGTTTTTCATGGATATTTCTATTTTATCAATAAATTCATCCATTGATAATGCATCTTTACATTTTTCATTTAAAAATACATTAATATTAAATTTCTGTTTTAAGTTATTATTATTATTATTATTACCAACCTTTGGTATAAGTTCTGTAATTTGTTGATTTTGTTCTTTTAATTGATTTCTTAATTCTTTATTTTCATTCATTAAAAAATTCATCTTCTCACTACTATCTGTCATAATTTTTATTATTAATGATTTTAATTCATCTTTATTCTCTCCACATTCAATAATTTGCTCTTCTTTATTATAATTACATAATTTCTTATGCTTTGATAAACTAGATTGATGTTTATATATCTTACCACAGCAACATGTATATTCATTTTTTGCGAGATTTTCAGAGATTACGTTAGTATTTTTAGCATTTGTTAGTCTTTTATGTTTTATCGTAAGACAATGTATATTATAGTCACTTTTATTCTTACTTTTATAGTTACAATTTTCACATATATAAAACTTTGCGAGATTTTCAGAGATTTTTTTAGCCATTTTTAGTATATATGGCTAAAAGAAAAAACGTCTAAATACTTTCCGCAAAATATAATTTTTATAGTTCAGTAACACTTTTTATTTTTGAAAAATAAAATTAAGAGCATTATGCTCTAAACTCATTTTTTGACTTTTTTTTTACAATTCTCAAATCGAAAAATGAAAATTGGACATTTTTTTATGTCCATTTTTGAAAAATGGAATGAAGAATTAAAAATAAAAAAAACGTTAATTGTTACTGACCAAACCATAACTTAATAATATAACATATTATTATTTATTTTATAAAGCATTTCAATTTATTTAATTTATCTGTATCTATTCCAGTATTTTTTGATATATATATATAATAATAATAATAAAAAATTGAAATATATTTACCTTTCTATACATAACAAAAAGATAAATATGAAAATTTGCTATACAACAAAATTTGATTTTAACAATCCTTGTGAAAATGAACAATTAAGGAAACCACCAAGAAGAGGAGGTGGAAAAAAATTATCTCATTATGGAGATTTGGAATATATTGATAATAATGATATTCAAAACATAAACAAATATGGTTTTAAAGATTTTATTCGTTCTAGATTTATAAAAGAAAATGGAGAAAATGCTTATTTCTATATGAATACTACATCTTGGGAAAGATTAAGAACTATTATGTATAATACATTTATGGATTTTGACAAATTAAATAATATAAAAAATAATATAAATCGTTTTAAAGTAATTGAAAAATATTTTACTACAAATATAGAAGAAATAAAAAAAAGTGGTTATGGTAACTTGATAGGAGATTTATGGTATGAAATGAATAATCTTGATATTCAAGATAGTTTTGGTGATTTTAGAATAGATAATGAAAATAGATTTACATATTTTAATTATTTTAATGAAATATTTATTAAAATAGATTCTATTATTTCAAAAGATGATTATAAAATTTTTGAAGAAGAAATAGATTATATTAAAGGTAGTGGATTTAGTGATTATGCTGAAAAATATATGTTATTAAATAGAATACATTTAATTGATGCTTTTATTGATAATTGGAGTAGAAGTGATTGGGATAAAGGTAATCCTGGAATAACTAAATCATTTCTTGATAAAATAGAATTAAATAATAAATCTTGGTTAGTATATGAAACTTTATTAAATTGGATTATTTGGAACTCATCAAAAGTTGATAGAAATAGTTGGAATAATGCAAGAATAGATTTTATCAACTTTGCTATCAATTGGATAAAAAATGAAGAAAATAATCAAAAAATAGATGAAGAAGATATAAATGACGAAAATATAATTATGTATTAATAAATTTAAGAGCATAATCACACAAAAGAATGCCCATTTCCCCCCAAAAATCGTTTCCATATGGGCATACATAAATTATCGTGTAAATAAATAAAAATATAAAGAAAAATTAATATATGTATTATAGTCTCACTATTTATATTTATTAAATTAATGCCCTTTTTTGAGACTTCCAAATACTTCCAAATATTTCCATCGTGGAAATGTCAAAAAGGGCAGCAAAATATAATTTTTATAGTTCAGTAACACTTTTTATTTTTCATAATTTAAAATAAGAGCATTATGCTCTTAACTCATTTTTTCACTTTTTTTTGTCAATTCTCAAATCGAAAAATGAAAATTGGACATTTTTTTATGTCCATTTTTTAAAAATGGAATGAAGAATTAAAAATAAAAAAAACGTTAATTGTTACTGTCCAAACCATAATTTTATAAAATAACATATTATTATTTATTAGTTACTCCTTTATTAGTTTTATCAGACAATATTGATTGTGTTATAGTTATTTCTCCTATATTATATAATTAATTTATATAATCATCATTATTTTTATACATATTAAAAGTAATTAAATATATCATTAGATTTATAAATAGCTTTTGTTAAATTTTTAATTTCTTTAATACTTCAATAAAGTCATTGTTTACATTATTTGTTATGTAAACAAATAACAAATAATGTGATTCTTATTTATAATCTTTTTCAAATATAAATGTTATTTTATTTTTGTTATATTTCTATTCTACTCCACAAACATAATCAAATTCTGAAACTTTTTCTTTTTTTCTAAAAATTATTTTATATTTTTTTAGATTTACCACCAATTTTTCTTTTCTTAGATTTACCACCAATTTTTCTTTTCTTAGATTTACCACCAATTTTTCTTTTCTTAGATTTACCACCAATTTTTCTTTTCTTAGATTTACTATTTAAACTACTTGTACTAACATTTGATAGTAAATTTAAGTTAGATGTATCATAAATATCTTTATTAAAAATATTTAATTCTGATTTTACTCTTTTATTACTATATTTGTAAATGTCTCTTTGTAAATTTTCAAAATTATTATCTGTTAATTTAAATACTGCATATTCATCATCATCTGGATATTCAAAAGATATATTTTTGTACCAACCAGGATAACTAGAACTATCGTCTAGAGAAACATCATCTATTTTATAATTAGGATTTTCTTCATTAAAAATATAGCAAAAATAAATAAATATTAATACTAACATTGAACCTATACCTTTATTACCTAATATTTTTTTTATATCGTTCATTTCTTTTTCTGTAAAATTATTATTCTTTGAAGTAAATAAACCTACTTTTACTATATTAATCTTCGTTTCATTATCATCTAAATTTATATTTCCATAAACTAATGGAGATATAAGTTTATATTTATTTTTATCAAAATTGTATTTTTTAAGTAACAACTCATCTCTTAAATCAAATGTTATTTTTATATCAAAACCATTATTATATCGAACACCATTATATAATCCCTTAATATTTTTTACAACAGTAATATTAAGTGATTCATAATTAATGTAATTGGAAAATCTTTTCTTTGTTTTTTCTATAATATATTCTATATTATAATCATTAGTCTCATGATTATCAAATGACATATCTATAAATTATACTTTTATAAAATTTATAATAAATAAAAAAATATATTAATAAATACAAAAATATATTAATAAATACAAAAATATATTAATAAATACAAAAATATATTAATAAATACAAAAATATATTAATAAATACAAAAATATATTATTTATTTTATAAAGCATATACACTATAAAATAAAATTGAATGTTATTTTCTAAAATATTTGGATTATATACTAAAATGGAAGAAATGAAACAATCACAAAATCATGGTTTTAAATTTGAAGGCATGGTAAGAGAGAAGGTTTTTGATTTACCACCAAATAGCAATGATACAAATATACATGATATTCCATGTCGAGAGAATAAATTTAATCCTAATGAAAATGTTTCAATAAAAACAACTGGTTCTAAGACAATATGTTGTGGTGATATATTGAGATTTTATAACTACGATTTTACAAAATTAAATACGATGATTGTTATAGGATATAAACAAACGGACACTCATAAAATAATTCAGAAAATTTATGAAATAGATTATAATAAAGAATGTCATAAGCTATTATTTGGTTGTATAACAAAAGAAGAAATCGAAAAATATGTGGAAGGTGTGAAATCAATTCCTTCTAATGTTAAAGGTAATGAAGCAAAAAAAATTTTTGATTATTTAAATGAAAAAAAGAAATTATCAAAAAATAGTTTAATACAAATAAATCCAAAGGTAGATAGCAAACAAAGTAGAGTTCAATGTTCAATACCAAATTTCGAAACAACTCTTCAAAAATTTATAAAATATATGTCATCATGTGAATATCCAAATTTAATAAGAAATAAGGAAATAGAATTATCAATTGAAAGCTTAAGAAGAAAACGTAATAACAAATCAACAAAATAATTCTAGAGTAAATGATTGAACTTATGTATTAGTTCTTGTTTAGATATAGATTTAGGTCCAACAGTATTATTGAAATCAAAATTAATATTTGATAATTTTTTTATGTTTTCTTCAATAGATAATTCATTTTTAAATTTAATAAAATAATGAGATTGAATACTTTTGCTCTCTATTATATTGTCTATATTTCCAGCATTTACTCCAACACGGCGAAAAGATATATCAGGATTTTCTGTTTTTTTAACAAATTCATAATTATTTGGTATTAATATATCATTTACTGTTCTATTATATGATTCTTTTTTCCATATTTGGAAAACACAAGGGACATTATGTTCGATATTATCAACCAAAAATGAATTATCAGGTAAATCAATTTCTAATACCAGATGAAAATTTAAAGGAAATGCTTTTTTTAAACTATCTTTTTTGAAGCTCTTTGGTAGTATAAATGATATAGTATTACAAAATTCACATGATTTTTTTATAAATTTAATAGCCATTGATGATTGCCTACCAAAAGGAGGATTACCTATAATATGTATATTATCATATAATTTTTGTATACTATTATAATTATAATCTAAATAATTTAGCTTACTGATTTCATGATTTTCTGGTTCTAGATCATAAAATAAATAATTATTAGTTAATGATTTAATACTATGTATAAAAGCACCATTACCAGCACTAGGTTCAATAATTAAATCATTTTTATTTATTTTGATATTTTGATTAATATAATTCATACATAAACTAACAATATTATCTTTTGTATAATATTTATCAATGGTATTACGTTTTAATCCTTTATTTTGTTTGATATTCATTTTATAATTATATAAATGAAATATTATTATATCAATTTTTCTATTAAAAAAATATAATTAGTTGGAGTGAAGAGAATATAATAATTTATAAACCTAAACACTTCATAAGAGAAGACCATAAAGTAATTTTCTCTCTTTTTTCCAATAAATTTTGTTTTTCTATTTTCTTTTTTCTTACATTAATGAAAAAGTTATATATTCCAAGACCTAATCTATATCTTTTTTTTTCTCTCTTCTCAAAATATACAACAATAGGAGAGAAATTACTATTTTCTAATTCTTTAACAAATTTCTTATCACTATAACTGACAAATGGAGTGTTTATATTCCAATCAACATGTGAAATGAATAGTTTTGTTGGCATTTTAAATAATTTATTATTAATTTATTATTTAAAAAATAAAAGCATTTCAATTTTATTCTAAATTTTCTTCCAAGAGCAAACTTTATTTTTGTTTGGCTTTGATATATACATTAATCCATCATTACCTTTCTTTCTTTTATTACAATAATCGTTAGCTGGATATGGAGGAGATTTTCTACTTTTATATTTTTTTAATGTTAATTTTTTTCCAGATTTTTCTTTCTTTTTAGATTTCTTTCCAGAAATCTTTTCTATCATTTTTAACATTTTCTCTCTTTCTGTTTTTGTTAATTTTAAGGATTTGTTTCAGTTTTTAAAGCATATTTTATATTACGCATCCAAATACTTCTACATTCACCGACGCATTTACCATTTTCAATTTCTTTTAATAGCTTCATAGCTCCTTTTTTATCAAGAAAAGGCATTATATATATAATTATATAATATCTACATAAATTGGCAATTCTATTAAACTAAAATATATTATATTTATTATAGAATACATGAATAATTTACGAATATAATTAAATAATTAAATAAATAAACAAATAAGTAAAATAGTTCCTATAACAGTAATATATGGAATTGTAATATTCAATAAATCAGTTAGAAATGTATATTTATTTTTCTTTTTATTATTTCTTTTTATTATTTCTCTCAAGGGAAAGTAAATATTCGAGCTCTTTCTCATGTTTAAAATCTTCTTTATTATACATTATTAAAAATATTAATAATGAATAAAAGACCTTCAAATTTAATAATAAATGTAGAAATATATAAATAACAATAATGTAAAACTAATAAATAATTTATTTATTTTATACGATAATTCTTTTTTTTCTTCTATTGAATAATGGTGAATATTAAATATATAGTAAAAGATATCATATTGAGTATATTTTGATTTTGTTAATTTCATTTCTAATGATGTAATAATACAACCGTCAAAGTAATACCATAATAATAATATAATTATCCATATAATTAATATAAGTTTTACAATATAATACTTTTTATATATTAATCCATAAAAAATTCCAAGATAAAATAATATTGGAAAATATGCATGAAAACCAAATAAATATAATCCAATTAAATCATTTGGAAATTTACTCTTATCAATGAATTCATAAATATAATTAACTATTTTGTTTCTTAGATTTTTATTTTGACATAACATGCTACTAAAATAATATAATATAAAATGATATTATTAACGAAAATAAAAATTGAAATTTTTATATGAGTATCTTGAATTACAACAAATAGAATTATGTCGTATTATGAATATAAAAAGTATGTTGCAAGCAAAGAGAAGATGAGAGAAACACTTGAAGAATATGGTGTAGCGATAATTCCAAATATTTTGGATGAAAAAGAATGTGATAATATTCTGTCGGGAATGTGGGATTATTTTGAATACATTAGTCAAGAATGGGAAACTCCTATAAATAGAAAAGATGAAAAATCATGGCGAGGTTTTTATGAATTATTTCCATCACATAGCATGTTAGTTCAGCATTGGAATATTGGACATTCACAAGCTTGTTGGGATGTTCGCCAAAATGAAAAGGTTCTAGATATATATTCGCATTTTTGGAATTGTAGTAAAGATGAATTACTCAGTTCATTTGATGGACTAAGTTTCAATCCTCCTCCAGAAGTAACAAAAAAAGGATGGAATCGAAATAATTGCTGGCTACATTGTGATCAGTCATTTACTGAAAATGATTTTAAATGCCTTCAAGGCTGGGTAACTGCTCTAGATGTAAATGAAGACGATGCTACATTGTCATTCTTAGAGGGAAGTCATAATTTTCATGAGCATTTTGCTAGGGAATTTGAAATAACAGAAAAAGATAATTGGTATAAATTAGATGATATTGAGAAGGAATTTTACTATAATAATGAGTGTTATTATAGAAAAATAAAATGTCCGAAAGGGAGTCTTGTTTTATGGGATAGCCGAACAATTCATTGTGGTGTAGAGGCAAATAAGGGAAGAGTAAAACCAAATTTTAGAGCAATAATCTATACTTGCTATATGCCAAGACAACTAGCTACAAAAAAAGAATTGGAAAAACGTAGAAAAGCATTTGAAGAAATGCGAATGACAACACATTGGCCATGTAAAGTAAAATTATTTCCAAAAATGCCAAGAACATATGGGAAAGAATTACCTACAATTACCTGTATTGAAAAGCCAAAATTAGAAGAAATTGGATATAAATTGGTAGGATATTAAAAGTGTAGAAGAGAGAAAAAGAAATTACATCTTAAAAAGTTGTTTTACAATAAGGGTAATTAGGGGAGGCGGAACAGCATTACCAATTTGCTTTATTTGTTCTTTTTTATTTCCACATAATTTAAAATCAGATGGAAATCCTTGAATTTGTTTGAGCTCATCTGGAAGAATACAGCGAAGGAAGTAACCTTTTTTATTTTTTAGAGGAACAAATAGACGAGGTTGATGATCATAAGTGCATATAATAGTCTTACTAGGATTTCTAATATCAATAATTTCAGCATGAATAGGTGAATCGCGTTTACTGAATGATAACATATTCTCATGAAGTTTTCCATTATATTCTTGATTTCTTGTTTTAGCTTTTACACGCAGGTAAGGATGAATATTATTAGTATCTTCATCTTGATTATTCTTTATATCTGTAATAATACATTCAGACGGAATAGAAGTCATGTCAAAATCTTCAGGTTCAATTTTAATAGCACCTTCCATACTGAATTTAATAATATCTTTTAGATTGGGAAGATTATTTTTACCATCGTTTAATGGTTCAGGAAACGTGAAAGTTTGATTTAAATCTTTACGAATGCCAACAATAATAAGACGTTTTCTTAATTGAGGAATACCATATTGAATAGCATGACATACTTTATATGTAATATTATATCCAAGATTTTCAAACTCTTGAACAATAACATCTATATATAATTCTCCAGTAGCAGTCTTTCTGGATAGAAGACCGTCAACATTTTCTCCAATAATATATTTTGGTTTGATAATTTTAGCAGTTCTAGCAAATTCTCTAAAAAGAGTGTTTCTAGGATCGTAAGGTAATTTTTTACCTCCCTGTGAGAAGCCCTGGCAAGCAAATCCCGCAAAGATTAAATCAACTTTATCTTTATATTCTAAGAATATAGAATCTGATATTAATTGAATATTTGTTTGATCCTTTGTTTTTTTTTGAGAAAGATCACAAATCAGTGTAGAATTAGGAAAATTGAGTTTATGACAATCAGTAGCAGCTTTATCAAATTCATTAAATGCTATAACATTTAATCCAGCATTATGAATCCCAAGGGTATCACCACCCATACCTGAAAATAAACTCATAGCATTTTGTTTAGAAGACATAATTATATTTAGTTTATAATTTTTAAATAATTATAATATTATAAATCATAAATCATTATAAAAATTCTTTGCGATATCAGATTCAAATATAATATTTGGTGGGCTATTCCACTCAGAATATGGAATAGCTTTACTAGTAGAGCTATCAAGTGATAATAATTCTTTTAAAGCTATCATTCTTCTTTTCAAAGGAAATAATTTATTAGATAATTTTCTACTAAGTTGCTTCCATCGCCATTCAAATTGTAAAGCTGCTTGCCAATCTGGGAATCCTTCAACATAACAAGCACGTTCCCATGTTTGACCATCATTAACTTTCATAGAGGTAGCATGAGCACCACCTTTAATAATTTTATTATGTTGTCTAAGTCGCCTTTCTAAATCAATAGTTGCGCCTACATAAGTAGAATTATCTGTAGAATGTAATAAATATACATATGACATTTTTTACTTTATAAATTATATAAAATAATATAAAAATTGAATAATTATTTATAAAAATTTATGGAAATAAAGAGAGAAATATGGTTTATGAATATATTTTAACAAACAAAGAATCAAAATTTTATAATGAAGATAACTTTAAAGAAGATTACAAATTTAAAGTTGTTTTTGATTGTAATGCTGTAATAGAATATGGAAATAAGAGAGAAAAAATAAAATTAATTAAAGATGATGAAATATATTGGGATGATAATGTAATAATTTTACATAATAAAATGAATCATTATAAAAGCACAGTATCAAAAAATGAACTAATAATTAAAGCTCCACCTTTGAGTTTATTAAAAATTATTTATGAAAAGCTAGAAGAAAAAATAGCACCCGATTCTGGTTGGGAAGCAATAGTGTAACTTATATATTATTCCTAATAAATTCCATAGAATTTAAATTACTTAGTGATGGGCGCCAATTCATTTTTAATGGAGAGCCAGGAAAATTATTAAATAATAGAGTTCGTTTATCATTTCTTTTTTTAAGCTCGAATTTACAATCTAATACCGATTTAAGTTTTTCAGTTAATTCGTCATTATTAGCTAAGAATAAGATAAACTCATCTATAGATATTTGAGAGTCTCCATTAAGATCTGCTTCTTTAAACATTTCACATATATTTTCTTGAGTAAAGCAATTAACTTTAGATAATATAGCTTTGAATTCATCTATGTCAATAGAATTATCATTATTATCATCAAATTTAATAAATAATTTAATTAAATCGCTCTTATATTTTTCTTCTATTTCTATTTTTTCGAAATTTAAAATATGATTATATTCATTTTCTTTGATAAGATTATAAATATAATTATACTCAGAGTTAGTAAATCATTTGTATTTCAGTTTAATAATTTTTTTGAATTCGGTTTTTCTATAGTCCAAGTTATATTCATTAGAAAATTTATCATTGAAAATAGGATATAATTTCATAATTTCTTTGATTCTATAATCAGGTATTATTTTAGAATTATTCATTTATAATATTATAATCTAAAATATTTACATGATTTAGATATAAGTAATATATAAAAATAATAAATTTTTTACAAAAATTATTATTGTATAGGTGTAATAAATATAAAAATTTAAAAACATTATAACTATATGAGTAAAAATATAGGTGAGTTTGTTTTGATAAAAGAATCAAAAAAACCAGGGTTAATAGTTTCAAAAGTAGAAGATAGATTTCTTATATCTATACATGAATATAATGGTGACTACATTTTTGTAGACTATGATAATGTAGAATATATAGATATTGAACCAGAAGAAAAATTAAGTATTTTGGCAAATTTTGGAGATTGGTTTTATGATCAACATAAAGAATTATATCAAAAAATTTTAATTGAAAATATTAATAATAATTAAAATTAATTTTTATTTACCACCAGGACATTTATCTTCACTTAAAAAATTTAATATACATCCATCAAATAAACCATCTATTTTTAGATGAGCACAATCATATTCATTTTTTATAGAATTCCAAATTTTATTAACTTGAGTTTTAGTATTATATTCTTTACCTAGAGTTATTAAACAACCCTTTTCGATGTTACTATCTACTATAGAAATAGTATCAATAATTCTTGAATTAAATCCACAAGAAAGCATTTTTTCTATAATATTATTACAATTTACTTGATTAGTATTAGAAACACTTATATTAACACTCATTATATATTATAATGATTTAATATTTTTATTATAGACAAAGCATCATATCTTTGTTTTGGAACTTCGCAAAACATTTTAGTAATGATAATATTCTTTATAGTTTTTGGAGTATAATACCATTTCATTTCTACTCCAGGAATATATTTTTTGTCTTCAAAAAGTTCATATAATAATATTCCACAAGAGTAAATATCAATTTTATTATCATAATCGGATGTATTTTTAACTTCAGGAGCCATATATCTTTCAGTTCCAACAGGAATAGTATTATCATTTGATTGTAATAGTGCTTTTTTTTCATCGTCTAATTCTACCATATTTTCAAAAGAATTAATCTTGTTAAGGTTATAAAACTTAGATAAACCAAAATCAGCAATTTTAGCTACTTTTGAATTGGTAAGAAGAATATTTGTAGGTTTAATATCACGATGAATAAGATTGTTAGGGCGACGATTATGGATGTAAGCAAGACCTTTTAATATATCTCTCATAATAGATAATTTTTGTTTTTTATTTAATTTTTTTATATTAGAAGTAAGATCACCAGATGGAATATATTCAAGTATAATAGTAAATGGGTCATCAATATAACCCAAAAATTGAACTATATTAGGATGATGTAATTTTGACATAATATCAATTTCACGCATAACAATTTCCTTCTTTATTTGTAAAAAATTGCTATCAATAACCTTAGCTACTACAAAAGTTTCTCTCCATTTAGCAAGATATACTTTTGAAAAAGATCCTTCACCAAGTAAAGTATCTTTAAAAATAAATAATTCCCATGGAGGAATTTCCCAATCATTAAATTGTTTATCCTTTAAATTATAAAAATGTTTTGGAATACCACTATGTAAGCTAACATCGGTAGACATAAGGTCAAGATTATAATTTTTAGATAATCCATTATAGAACATTTATTATTAAAAATTGAAATATTTTTATATATTTTAAATAAATATAAATAAAATATATAATGGATTGTCAAGACTGGAATACAATTACTTTTAATACTCCATCCCAAAATAAGAAAAAAGAGGAAAGTAAGAAAGTGAATAGTAATAAATTAAGTAATGATCCAGAAAAAGTAAGAATGGAGGCACCAAAACAATTAGGGCAGCTTATTTCACAAGCAAGAAATACTAAAGGAAAAACACAAAAAATTTTAGCATATGAATTAGGTGTAACACAGCAAATATTAGCAAAATGGGAATCAAATAAAGAATTACCTACTAATTTACAAATTTCTCAATTAGAAAGAAATTTAGGTGTAAAATTACCAAGAGCTAAAAAAGTAGCAGCAAAAGAGATCTAAATATAATAATATTTCTATAAAAATTATTATATAAATTTACTTTTTACATGTTTTTCTTTTTATTTTTTTACTTTTTTTTTTAGTTTTTTTACTTTTTTTTCCTCCCCGTTGTGCTGTTGGTATTTTTAAAACATCTACATTAACATCATATTTTTGCTGATATGGTCCTTGATATATACCCCCTTCTAAATTTATCCATCCTTGTGGCGTTTCTTTTTTAGAAAATTGTTGAACATCATTTAATGTTAAAAGTATTTTTCTATTTGTAAGATCTCCAAAAATATATTTTTGATTGCCATCATTAAAAGCATAAATATTCTGATCTTTATATTGTATAATATTTGGTGTGGGTGTATTAGACCAATTACTAGGAATTTTATTATCGAAAAATATATTTTGAAGTTCATCTCTGGAAATAGAATATCCTTTAAAAGCAGTAAGAGAAGGTTGTCTTTCTATTGTAGGATAATCAATAATATTAGATTCTTGATGAGTAGTTTTTCTTCCTTCTAACCATTTTTCAGTTGCTGAATCAATTAGTTTCCCACATTCAAATGTAATTAAATAACTAATATCACCTTGACTTTTAAAATATTCACGAATTTCTTGTGGATTTTTATATATTCCTTGATAACCAATACCTTGATTTTCAATTAAATATAAATTATTATTAGCTCCTTTAGCAAATACAGTATAATGTCCAATAATATCAGAATCAGTATTTTTCCATGTTATACCTACAATAGTAGCATATCCAGAAGGTATAATTTCATATACTTTATTTAATGCTTTATCTATTAAATTATTTGTTAAAGGTTTTAATCCTAATTCTTTATCAGAATAATATTGATTATTATCATCAATTAATACTTTTTTGATAGTAGGATTAAAAGCACTTGAAAATAAATCGATTCCATATAAATATATTTGTGTCCTCGCGCAAGAATCGTCAATTAGTTTACTATTACTTTTATCAAATGTATTCTCATAAGTTCTAATATTATTTCTCATATTAATATCTTGTAGTCCAGAAGCTTGCTTTCTACTATATCCTTCAGCTGTTTTTACTAGATTATCAATTATATTTTTTGGTAATCCTAAATATTGTAAAGCACAAGCCCCGCAAGATTTATCATCTCCAATATGTTCTAATTGTTTATTCATAGCATCTGTCATTTTAATATAAGGTCCTCCACCTATCATATAAATAAGTATATATTTTTATAAAAATATGTATTGACAATACAAATATGTCAAAAGAAGATATATTTATAGATAAAAAAAATAATGATATATTTTCAAAATACAAAAATACAAAAATAAAAAAAATGTATTTAATAATCAGTTATATTGATAAAAATTTACTGAAAATATTAGAATATATATGTGAAGAAAGAAATATAAATAAACTAGTAAAGCATCATACATCATTAATATTAGTTATGGAAAGAGAAGGAGAAAATATATTATTGAAGATTGATAAGTTATTATCTGGAGTTGTTTTGAGAGAAGTAAATAGCTTAAATAATATAATATACTTTAAAAGTGTAAAATTATCAAAAAGAAAAATATTATTCTCTCAATTTTTAGATAATTATATAAAAGAAAAGAGTATAAATTCTCTACATAGCTACGATCCTCTAGATGATAATTGTTTTACTTTTATAAATGATATAATAAAATTGAATAATTTATCAATACCAAAAAATAATTTAATACAAAATTTATATAAATCATATTTGAATATAAAGTTAGATGAAAATAAAAGAAGGTTTGGATTATCAATTAAAACTATAACGAGAATAATAAATTTTATTTTTACATATAAAATAATGCGTATAATATTGATGTTAATAGCACAATTTGTATCATAGGTGGTGCTTTTTTTGTAGTTCTTTATTTGTAGTGCTTTTTTTATAGTCGTTTAAAGCTAATTAAATTTATTATATTAGTATATAATAATATAATGAAAACAGTATCATATCAAGATATAATATTTGAAATTGGACAAAATGCGAAGGAAAACTGGGAAAATTTTGAAAAAAATAAAGAAATAAATAGTGATTATGTCTGGTTTCATTTGAATAGTTTTCCTTCATCATATGTTATAATGAAAATTTCAATATTGGAATTAAAAGAAAAATATTCCAGAACAGAAATAGATACAATATTATATTATGCTGCTAATTTATGTAGAGAGAATAGTAAATATAAATTTTTAAAAGATTTGAAAATAGTTTATACTGTATTAAAGAAATTAAAAAAAGGAGATAAACAAGGAGAGGTAATAATTAGTGGTAAAAGAAATTTAATAAAATTATCATAAAATTGATATAACATTATTTTAATATAATATTGTATAGTATATATTAAAATATGGATACTAAAGAAATATTATCATATTGGTTTGAAAAAGGAGATAAATTTAATAGTAAAAAATGGTTTATTGAAAGTTATAAATATGATACTGAGATAAAAGAAAAATTTGAGAAAATGCTCTTATTTTATGAAATGAAAAAAGGTTTTAAACATCTAAAAAATAAAGATGAATTTATAGCATTTATAATATTATTAGATCAATTCCCAAGACAAATTTATAGAAATACAGAAAAGGCATTTTCCTTTGATAAAAAAATTATGGAATTTACAGATTATGGATTTGAATATTATCTTGAAGAATTAACAAATATGGAAATTATATTTGCTTTCATGCCATATATTCATAGTGAAAATAAAATTTATAGAGAGAAAAGTAAAAAAATATTAGAAAAGATACAAGAAAAGATGGGAGAAGATAGTGAAATATTTAAAAAAATTCTAAAAAATTATGAAAATCATGAAGAAGTTTTTGATAAATTTGGAAGATTTCCAAAAAGAAATGATAGTTTGAATAGAAAAACAAATGAAGAAGAAATGATGTATTTACATATGAGAAAAAATAAATATTGTTAAATATATAATATTAAATGTATCATTATTTGGATATTTTAATAAAAAAGAAATATATACTTTATTTAAATTTTATAAGATTACGTATTTATTATTCAAAAAAACCAAATGATATAATCAAAATATTAAAAAATATATGCTATTTTAATACTTATAAATGTAGTGATGAAATACTTACTTTTTTAATTAAATGCTTTACAATATATCCTTTAACAGATATTGAAATGCAAAAATTTTCTATTTGGGAACAAGAATATAATAATGAAGGTGGGATGATAAATTTTGCTACATTTACATTGTGGCTATCTATTATTGAGAGTTTAAATAATAATTCTACTTTATTATTAAAAGAATAAAGTAATTAAAAAAATATAATTAATATTAATTATATATAATAAAATATATATCCTCTCCTCTCTATAGCTCAGTTGGCAGAGCGAGGGACTGTAATTGGTTGGCAGCAGTGATCCCCAGGTCGCTGGTTCGAATCCAGCTGGAGAGATTAATATTTAACGAATTAAATATTAATTGTAAATAAAATAACTTTTATTATATATAATGACTTCTTTTGATACTTTACAAAAACATCAAATATTAAATTGTGGTGATATGAAAAAAGATGGTAAAGAAGCACCAAATATAACAGGAACATCTATATTTAAACAAGCTGCTAATTTTATTACTGGAAAAGATTGTAAAATAGATGGTCAAAATTTTGAGGAATTAAAAAGTATAATAAATACACAAATATTAGATAGTGTAAAAAAATATTGTTTTGGAACATTATTACCAATACCTGAAGATGAAGTTTCTAGTAATAATTATACAAATGTAACTTTTATAAATAAAAATAGTAGAAAAATTGTTCCTATTAATGTTAGTAATGCATTTATAGATGCTGCGATGGATCCATCTAAATATTTTATAGCAAATACAATAAATATTTGCGAGACACCAGCTTCTAATATTGATCCTGGTTCAAGAAAAGATAATAATTCATTTTATCCAAATGAAAATAAAAATTATGCATTAAATTCATATGGTTTTAGAGAAGGTTCTCAATTTAATTATAGAAAAAATATGGATAAAGACCAATATAAATATATAGAAATTATTTTAGATTCTAATAATTATTTTAAAGGATTAGTTGATAGAAAAGGTAAAGTTGGTAATGAATATAATGTTTGCTTAGCGGGAACTGTATATACTCAAAGTAATTCGGGAAGCTATTCTGATATATTTAAAAATTTATTTCAAGGTAATACTGAAAAAAATACTTATATTGAAAAAAATAAAACTACAAATGATAATAAAATTAAAATGTTATGTGCACTATTTATATTTTTTAAAGAATTAGGAGATACAACCCAACCTATAGTAATAAATAGACTATTTGAAGATGGAGTAATTATTAAAGATAATACGTGTTTATTAACAATAGACACTATATTAGCTTGTAGAAGTGTATTATTAAATGTGCCATATTTATTAAATAGTAATTCTATTATAACTTATTATGCTGCTATAGATGAAGCAAATTATGAAAAGAATATGAAATTAACTGAAATTGAAAAAACAATTCAACATAATGAAAAAATTATTGAAGAATATCAAGAATTATTAAATATTATACAACGTAATTCGAATGAAATTATAATTGAGGGCGCAACATACAAAATAAATGATATAGTAAAAAATAGATTTCGAGCAATTATAGAATGTATAAATAAAGCAAATGAATTTTTAAATAAATTAAAAGAACAACTTTTAAGTAGTGGAATTATAAGTGGATTTCTAAGAATAGTTCTTAGAAAAACAAATTATAAAGAATTAACTAATTTATCTTTTTATGAATTTAGATTAATAGTTCAATCTTTACAAGCCCAAAGTATTTTTATTTATAAAGACAAAAAAAGAAAAATAATAACTGGTAAATATTGTGTTTTTCCTCAAAAATTAATAATTAAAAAAGAATTTTTTAGTTGGGAGGATTGTATTGATAATATATTATTTGAAGGTGGTGTATTAAATTTTATAGTAAAATCTAGATATCAAAGACAAAATGGAGGAACAAAAGAAATAGATAGTGGTGATTTTGACAAAAATGAATATAATACATTGTATTGTTATTCATTATTATATCCTTACATTTATTGTAATCCATATCTATTACCATATATCTTAAAGAAAAATGACCAAGAATTAATAGACTTTTTAAATACAATTATAAGTAATATTTTATTACCTGATTACGATAAACATGGTAATGTAGAAGCTAGTAATAATTTTGTTGTTCCATCAGTATCATTAAAAACTAGTGTCATGAATAATTTATATTCTGAAGAATTATTATATTACTTAGATGATAGTAATAAAGTTCCAAATATGGAAAAAGAAATAGATAATTATGAAATATATACAAATAAATTATTAGAAAAGTTAGAGTATTTTGTAGAAAATATACCAGATAAATCTTTAATAGAAAAAAAATTAGATATCTCTATGATAAAAGATAACTTAGATTTACCAGATATTTCTGATGAAGAAGAAGAAACAACACCAAAAAGACCAAAAAGTCCAAAAAGGAATATAGGAAATATACAAGAACGACCAACAACACCAATAAAGCAAATTGAAGAAGAGCAAGAATTAAAAGATACACCAGATTCACCTTTAATTAAACGCCAAAGAAGAATTACTACAACTACAGGTGGTAAAAAAACCAAGAATAAAAATAAAAAAGGTAAGAATAACAATAAAAAAACTAAGAAAAAATACAAAAGTAAATCTAAAATAGTTTATAAAAAGAAAAATACAAAGAAAAGAATTACAAAAAAGAAAAAAATAAATAAAAAAGTAAAAAATACAAAAAAAAAGAAAAATAAAAATTGAATTTAATATTAATTTATAAGTGATTAATATTAAAAGCTTTTTGAAAGTGATTAGTGTGATGTATTCTACTTATGAAGTGAAAGTGATTGATAATACTATTCTCAAAACATATCAAGAAACAGAACTCTATGGCTATGAAAAAGATTACAATGAATTATGTGAACTTGTTGAATTATTTATGAAACAAGCATTACCATATAGAGAAAAAGAATTAAAATCAAAAAAAAAAAGAAATAGATGAAAAATATTTACCTGATATTAGAGAATGTAAAAGACTTTTAAATAACACAAAAAAACGATTCAAATATAATCTCGAAAGAGTATAATTATTGACTTCTTGTAAATCTTACTACTTGAGCTCTTTCTGTAGCAGCAGGACGACTAATAGCATCTATTCTTCTACTAGGTTTTTCTAATAATTCAAGATTGTAAATACCAATTTTTCTTTCATCTAATCTATCAATAGGGTATTTACTAATTTGCTTTTTCAATTCATCTTTTGTTATTTTGAATAATGAAACGAGATTTCTTAAAAATTTAAGGCCATCTTTTTTTCTTGATAAAAAATCTATTTCACTTTCATTTGAAATCAAATCATCTAGAGCACCAAATAATTCTATATATTCTTTTGATAAATTGATAATTTCGTCTTCTATTTTACTAATTTTTTTCTTGTCATATTCACCAGTAGCATATAATTTATTCATAAAAGTAACAACAGCATCACCAAAATGTTGTGATTCTTCTATATTTACTGTTTGTAATAATTCTAGTATTTTTCTTTTATTATCAGGTAATAAATTTTCTTTACAAAGCGAGCATTCGGTTTTTTGTTCCATCCACTATTTAATACATTTATCATGATATAAACATTTATATCATGATAAATGTTTATTAGAACACATTATTTTAGACGCGTCTTTTTTACTAATTTCTTCTAAACATATAGGACATTCTTTTGGTGATGATTTACGTGAGCTTTTATTGCTCTTTAATCTACGTCTAGTTTGATGGCCTCTAGTAGCAGCTTGAATTTTTGTAGCACTTTTAGATTGTCTTCTTGTAGTTGGCATATATATATTTTAACATATTTTAATAAAATTGAAATTAAAATACTTAAAAAAAATAAAAATAATAAAAATAAATTTTTAAGATAATTATGGAAAATTATCCAATTTGTGAAACAATTGAGGAATATGAGCCTCAGTTTGATGATGTAAATAACATTTATAGGGATATGAATAATAGTGAAATAAAAATAAAATATGGAAATAGATCTTTTAGATGTTGTGGTGTAGAATATACAAAAGGGAAGAGAAGTCAGTTTATTAATCAACATTGTAAAAGCAATAAACATCAACAATACTTGAAAAAATATAATGATGATTTTAAACAAAATTATGGAACATATAACTCACCTGCTGAAATAATTAAAGTAATGGAAAAACAAATACGGGAACTAAAAAAACAATTATATAATAAGAATGAAGAATGTAAATATAAGGATGATGAGATTGAAAAACTTAATACACAAACTGAAGTTCTACAAAGTGAAAATATTAAATTGAAAATAAAAAAAGGCAAAAATAAGTTAAATCTAGTTCCTGAAGGTAATCTACTTGGTTTGTTGTAATAAAGATAAAAAGTAAAAAAAATTATTTATTAAAATAGAAAAATATTTGAATATAAAAAATTTTATAATTTTATGTTTTAATAGCGAATAGTTGATTTTAATATAAATGGCTTCATCTTTGTATTCATAGTTTGTTGATAGTTCTACTATTTTTTTTTCCATAAAAAAAATTTCCTTGTTTTTGTTATCAATTGTAAGTTTTAAGTTTTCAATAATATCATCATATTTATATACATCATCAATCGCATGTTGTAAAGTATTCCATAATCCACCACCTGATTTCCAAATCATCTCTTCATGTGCTCTTTTTGTGTTGTATGTTTCTAATATACGATATTTATCATTTTTTATTTTTTTTGACTTTTTAAATAAACCCATCTTACATTATAATAAGTTAATTTTTATTCAAAATTTTTTCACTCAGCATAGGCAATTCACTTGGATGTGGAGACTTAATATCCAACTTTTCTTGTGTCATTTCTTGATGAGTTCTTTTTCTTTGGAAACCATAGTAAGCTTTCACCTTGATATAATCAGCATACTCGCGTTCGTGCTCCTTCATTTCTTTGCTCATAAACTCGGTAATGTTGAACTGGGACATTGTGCTTTTAATATATTGATACTAATACATTATATAAAAAACGCATTTCAATTTTTTTATTTTTAATTTTTTTCTATTTATTTGAAAAAGGAACTGAAGAATGATGTAAATATATACGTAGTTTACCATCTTTATTAAGTTTATACCCAAAAGTATAATATACTTTTACTTTATTGCCTGTAGTAGCACATGTAAAAATATATGTTCCCATAGCAGTTGCAGTATTACCATTATAATTAATTTTATTATTATTAAATACTACAGACTTCCATCCTTTACCACCATTAATAGCGAAACCTTTATCTTCTGTAAATCCACCTTTAATAGCCTTATGCCCTACAAAATATGATAAAGCACCTTTTTTTGTTGGTCTAAAAGGATGTTCAACTGCTTTTGTAGGTTTAAATAATACAATCGATTTATCATATCCATATAATTTATTAATTGCTTCTTTTGCTGTTTTTACATAATCTTTTTTGTTAAAATAATCCTTTGTAATATTTTTTATAGCATTACTCCAATCTTTTTGAGCTTTCTTTATGTCATTTAAAGTAATACTTGTTCTATTTTTTGAACGAGTTTTGTTATTTGATTTTTGAGATTTTTTTATAGTTTTTTTGTTTGTCATATAAATATATATATAATTATATAAAAAGTATATATATTTTATAGTTTTAATTTCCAAATACATACTCTATTTTCAATATAGGTTGTTTTATTAAAATCTTTTAATATATTATCTATTGTATCTAGATAATTTAATAAATAAGGCTCTCCGGATAACATAATGTTAGATGGAGTATATTTTGGAGAAATATCAACAATAATAATTTCTTCTTTTGCTATACATTTACAATTTTTAATAATATTTAAATGAGCATAATTAGGCATTTCATGAAATGAAAAGAAACAAGTAGCTATATCAAATTCTTTATTATTACCAAAAATTTCCGCATTGCCATATTTAAAATTAGATTTATTATTATATCTTCTAGCTACAGTTAACATCTCATTACTTGTATCAATTCCTAAATTATTATCTAAAGTAGATAATCCAGTTCCACAACATAAATCAATTATTTGTTTATTTTTATATGGTTCCATAATCTCACTTCTAATATCTCTTCCATCATATCTAATATTATCTATCATTTTTGTAAATATTGGTCCCAATTCAGCGTGAATTTTGCCACCAATACCAATATTTCCAAAATTATGAATATCTGGATTATAATAATATGGAACTGATAAACTATTAACAGTATATAAATTATATAATAAATATAATATTTTTTTCATGTATCAATAATATTAAAATTATATTTTTAAATCATATTTAATACTTTAGAAAAGCAAATATCTATAATGTTATAAGCTGTTATAGTATATGTTCTATTTGTTTTTCTATATTTATATTTTTTATGAATAATTTGCTTATACAAATTATTATTAATTTGTATACTATCACTTTTAGTATATAAAATATGTTTTAATAAATTTTTATCATTATCACTTATAGTATCTAAAAATTGTTTAGACCACAGCATTATTCCTATTATTTCCATTTCTTTTATATATTTACTATGAAACCAATTTTGAATTAAAAAAATAATTTTTATTAGTCTAAAATTAAAATTATTAAAATATTTATTAATTAATAAAAAATTATATATATCTTTTCTTTCATATAAATTATTAAATATTAGTTCTATTACGTCATAATTTAATTCATTTAAAAGCATATTCTATCTAGTTAATTTATTTTTAATTGAATTCTATAGTAATTATTTTATCTCGAAATAAACATGTTGAATCATTAGATAATTTAAATTTTTTTACTAATCTATTATTATGAATATTAATTTTAATGTATTGAATAAAACCATGGATACTTTTACTTGAAGGACAACTGCGACTATAACTATGATACAATTTTGCTAATACTATATTCCAAAATGAAAATGGCATATTTTCATATTCTGTAATATTAATTATGAAAGAATGATTCAAATATTCTACTTTTTCAAGAAATGGAGCAATTACTTTTTCTTGTATTATAATATTCCATTCATTTGATTGCTGTCCAATTTTTAATAAATTATTTGGTAAATTTACATATGTTTTACATAGCAATGGATATGTTTGATATCTGAAAATTCCTCTCATACACCAATCTGGTGTTGTATTTTTAAAATATGGTATATTATTTTCATGGGCAAAATCAAATACTTCTTGTTTAAATAAATTGATCATTGGTCGAGCTATAATAACTCCATTAATTTCATTTTCCATAGCCATTACTGGTAACTCTAATATATTACGTCCTCTACATACATTGTTAAAAACATTTTCAATTACATCATCTTTATGATGACCAAGCATTACTATATTTTTTGATTCTGGATAATAAGCAAATGTTTTTTTATATAAATCAAATCTAATATTTTTTGTTTGTTCTTCATAGTAATTTCTGTTAATAGTTCCTCTTTTTAAGTGTTCAATATTTTCAAATACATATTGAATATTATTTAATTCTAACCATTTTATAACAAATTCTGACTCTTTCTGGCTTTCTTCGCGATTATTATAATTAATATGGATACAAATAGTTTTATATCCAAGAAAATGTATTATAGATGCGATAACCATAGAATCAACACCTCCTGATAATGAAACAACAAAAGTAGTTGTATTTTTATTTTTACAATAAGTATGAATTTCTTTTACAATATTTTTTGTAATATCATAGGGATTATTTTTGATAACTTGTTTTGAATTATCAGGTAAATATTCAAGAACATCTTCGTAATCTTCAACATTGAATTCCATATTAAAATTATTTTAATAATTTAATTAAAATAATTAAAAAATCAATTTTTTAAAAAATCTATTTTGAAATTCTATTTTTTTCATAAACAATGAAAATTCCAGATGCTAAATACACTAATACAGCTAACCATATATTCATGTTTGTTTTTTCACCCATTACAAAAGTTCCAAATAATACAACTAATAATAAGTTAAGATTAATTATTACGCCAGCAAGAGAGCCGCCTTTACTGAATGCAAATAATAATAAAATATTGAAAATAACTAGTGATATAGCACTTCCTAATAATAATTTAGAGTCAAAATATTTTTCAGCATCTTTGAATAATTTATTATTCAATTGTATTCCCGGAACAAAAAATGAGATAGCTGCTAATATTCCAGCAGCAAGTAAAATTGCTCTCATATAAAACAATTGAAGATTAATGTTTTTCTCGATATTTTTGTTAGGTAATATTTGTAAAATATTAAAAATACTTACACCAATCATTGCTAAAAAACTCCAAGTTATCCAATTTAATTTCATTATATAATATATAAATAATATTATGAGTGATTTTGATAAATTACAAAAAATAGTCTTAGATGGGCAAGAGAAAATATTATCTGAACCAAATAAAGCAAACTTTCATCGTTTTAATTTATTTAAAGATTTAATAAAAACTTTAATAGATAATACAAATAAAAATGATAAAAATAAATTAGTTCATAATTTTGATACAGGAGAGCCATATTATAAAAAAATAGAACATAAATTAGATAGTCGCAATCGTTTTAGAGTGTCATTAGCACAAATAAAACCAGATTTAGGTATATCTTTTGATGATATGAATTTTATACAAAGATTATGTGTAATGTATATATTACAAGTATTATTATCTAATGATATGTTCTATAAATTTTTAATAGTTATGCTTCAACAAAATGTATTGGGCGAATTTGCTGATATGAAATATTGGGCTAAAGATAAAGATGAGATAGCTAAAGTGATAGCTTCATATAATCCAAAAACAAAAAAAATGGATGAAAAAGTATTAGATGTAAAACATAAAGATGCTATAACTAAACATGCATATGCGAGAAGTCAAGGGGCTTATTGGTCATATATTTTTATGAATAAAGATATGACAAAGATAGGTTATGCTTTTAGTGGACATCATATAAATATCAACTTTAATTTCTATAAAAAAGGAAATAAAATAGAAATAGAAACAATGCCATTTTTCTTAGGTTCAGCTCCAACTATAATACCAGGTGTTTTAAAGAAAGATATAAAAAAAATTACTTGTAAAAAGTATGATAGAACTTTGGGTTTTTGGAATGCTATGTCTGGTATGACTATTGGAACATCGTGGTATTATTTTAATGCATTAATTAATTCAATAAAAAATAAAGAGAAATATAGATTTTCATTAGACGATACTAAAATGATAATTGGTGAAAAAGAAATTGAACAAACGGGTGGACATGCTCCTCCTGGTTCAAGTAAATTAGATGCTTTTGTTGATACATGTGATAGAGAATGTTATGATAAAAATATATCAGCTTTACATTACAATAACATGAGTGAAAAAACTAAAAATGTATTAAATTACATATTAGATTATTTACAAAGTATCAATGAATTTAAAGAAACTTTTGATTGTACAATAAATAATATTGTAAAAGATAAACATAGTTTTAAATTATCTTGGTCAGGTAATTTGATTGAAAGTAAAAAATCGAAAGAAGATCCTTTACTATATGTTAGATTAATGGGTAAAGTTTATACTATTGAATATTTAATATCAAGTGAGTATACAATTTCACCATCAACTACAAAATCACTTTACACTCATGAACATATTATTGTAAGATATACAGACTCTCATTTTCCATATAAGAGAGCATTTGATATTGAAAAACCATATTATTTAGACAAAAAATATACAAGAAAAGCTAGAAAATCTAATAAAACAAAAACTAGAAGAAAAAAATAAATATATATGTTTTTATCTGTAATATATATATATATATGAAAAATAGAACTAAAAATAATATACATAAAAGTAAAGGTAAACTAACAAAGGTAAAACAAATAAAAAAAAATAATCGAAGACTTAGAGGTGGTGTAGAAAGTGATAGTCCAAGAACAAAATCTATAAAAAAAATTCAAGCGACAGCAAGAGGTCGTAGCACCCGTCAAACAAAAAAAGCCACTACATTTAACAAATTACTTGAAAGTGGAGCTGCAAAATATAAGAAAGCTATACCTACTTTAGATTTAAAAGGCATCAATTTAAAAGGAATGGTTTTATCAAAACGGGTTTTGAATGGAATTGATCTTCAAAAAGTAGACTTAACAAAAGCTACATTAAATGGAACAAAATTAATAGGAGCTAATTTAAGTGGATCTATCTTTGAACAAGTTACAATGAAAAAATCAGATTTAACAAATTCTATATGTAAAAAGTGTATTTTCAAAGGAGCTGATTTAAATTTAAGTGACTTTGGTAATTCTAATTTAGAAGGTAGTGTTTTTGAACTAACAACAGCGTTTGGAACAAATTTTGAAAATGCAAATTTAAAAGGATGTGTTTTTCTAAGACCTAGTTTTGGTTATGATGGTAAACCTATGAAAGCTACAAATTTTAAGGGTGCTAATTTAGATAATTGTAAAACAACTACTATGCAAATATTTGAAAATAAATATTTAAATAATACCGAAATGGTTACTTTTGAAAATATCAAATTCGATCCTGAAAATTATGGTAGTATAAGCGCTGCGTTATCTAATATAACTTTTAAAAATAGTAAATTTAAAGATTTACAATTAGTTTTAATGTATAGAGGAGCAAGAAATAAAATTACTAAAATAACTTTTGATACTTGTGTATTAACAGATTTCATAGGTCATTCTGCAGATTATAGTGAAGTAATATTTGAAAATTGTAAAATGGAAAAATCTGATTTAAGATACTGTAATATTAAATTATGTAATTTTGAAAATAATAATTTAAAAGATACTAATTTTAGTGGTAGTATTTTTGAAAATACTAGAAAAATTAATAATAATGATATGACAAAATCTATTTTTACTAATGTAAAAGGATTATCTGGAACATTATTTGTAGCTAATAATTTTACAAGTTGTTCTTTTAATGGAACAAATTTAAATAGCACTACTTTTAAAGATTGTAATTTACAAGGATGTCAATTTATCCCTATACTTCCAGCTGGTGCAAGAGATTTTGAATCAATACCTTCTGATTTGACAAATACTGTATTTGATAATTGTAAATTACAAAGTATAACTTTTCAAAGCACAATAGGTTTAACAAGAAGAAATTTTGAAGGACAAGATTTACGTCGCTGCACTTTCAGTGGATGTGATTTAACAGGAACAATATTCAGAGATTGTAATTTAAGTGAATGTGTTTTTACAAATGCTTTTATAACTGATACTGATTTTACTGGATCAAATAGAGAAAACACTGTTTTTGATGGGGCAATTGGTCGTGAACAAAATGAAACTTTAACTAATGCTGAAAGAGGTATTGTAGTTGAAGGTGATGATGAAATTCCAGCTATTTATCCTACAGATGTCCATGCTGCTTTCAAAATAGTAAAAAAAAATAATTATTATGATACAATATCATCATATGTTAATAATTGGCAAACTGTAAAAGATTCGGATATAGTTAGATCTAGTGATGCTTTTGTTAGATGGATAAATACATTTTTAGATAATGTTATTAATAATACAACCGAAAATAAAGATGTATTAATGAATTATAAAAATAGATGTATGAGAGAAAGATTAAATATTTATAATTATAAAGATAATATTGTTGGTGGATCAAACCCTAGAATATCATGGCTTTTATTTTTATATGCTACATTACTATATGTAGAACAACAAATTTCTGAATTTAAAGAATTATATGTTACAGATGTAATTATAGAAAGTGCTACAACATATGGAGAAGGCGGATTAAGTTGTGATAGAGGTATTAATGAACGTTTTATTATAAAATTGAGAAACACGATGTATATGATGATGGATTTACCACAAATTAAAAATGATATAGATAAAGTTATTGAATTTAATAAAATATTAAATGTTATTGACCCAACAAAAACATTACCTACTACTAAAGATGCGATAGAAGCAGAAAGAGCAGGACCAGAAAGAGAATACATAGATTTTACAGTAGGGCAAGAATTACGTGATGAATGGTATGAAATCCATGGTGCCGAAGGCATTGATCCTTTTGATGATGATACAACTATTGATGAGGCAATGAGTAGCTACAAAATTTTTTTAAAAGACAAATTTAAATATGTAAATCTTGATAATGAAGATAAACAAAGATTTGATAAAGAAATGAGTGATGAAATTAATAAAATGAGAGAATTATTAGATGAAGGGGCGGGAATGACATATTTATTCTTAGGTGGAAGAAAAATGCGTGGAGGACATGGAGGTCATGGAATGTGGGGAATGGGTGGTGCTAAATTTAGACTTTTATGTAGAAAGATATTTGGAAAAACAAAATGTAAAAAAATAAGAAATACAAAAAAATTGAAAAAATTAAAAAGAAAAGGAACCAGAAAATATTAAATGAGGTCTAGAAGTCCAAATAGAACAATATATAAACGAAGAAAAATTTATAATTCTCCAATAAAAAGAGCTTCAATAACTTTTCCTATATTTGAAGGTGAAGATGAATATGAAAGAATTCAAGAATTATTAAATAATCTTGATGATTAGTTGGTGATAAAATAAGTTTTAGTGGCAATAATCAATATAATTATTGGATTGGAGATATTATTGAAGAAAATGGAGTGAAAAAATTAGTAAATGTAATAAATCCTTACGATGATATATAATAATTTATAATTAATAATTAATAAATAATTAAAATTGATATAATATATTTTTTTTAAATATATTATATTTTGAAAACATGACAAGTAAAATAGAATTAGAATATGTTAAACAAATATATGAATATATCGCAGGTGAATTTAATGTAACTAGAGCATATAAATGGAATTGGATAACTAATTTTATTAATAGTTTTCCAAAAGGTTCATTAATTTATGATATAGGCTGTGGTAGTGGTCGTAATATGGATTATTCTGATTATACATTTATTGGCTTTGATAATTGTCAAAGTTTTATTGAACTTTGTAGAAATAAGGGTCTTAAAGTTTATTACAGTGAAATAACGGATATTAAAATAAGAGATAATAGTGCTGATGCTTTAATTTGTATAGCAACTTTTCATCATCTTTCTAGACATGAAAATAGAATTAAAGCATTACAAGAATTAAAAAGAATAGTGAAGGTAAATGGTAAAATTTTATTATCTGTATGGGCTAAAGAACAACCAAAAAAAACTAGAATTACATTTGATAGTTATGGAGATAATATGGTATTATGGAAAAAAAAATATCCAAGATACTACTATATTTTTGAATTAGAAGAAATTAAGTTATTATTTAATGCGGTTGAATTAAATATAGATAAAGAATTTTATGATTGTGGTAATAATGTATTTATTTTATCAAAAAATAAATAATTTAAAATGTAATTAACTAAAAATATTTAATTTATTTTATTTTTTCTCTCTCAATTACTGTATAAATAGTAGCTAATATTGTAAATATAATACCCATTATTACTTTCCAATTAATATTATGACTAAAATAAAAAACTCCAAAAATTATTACAAAAATATAACTGAGACCAGCTATAAGAGAGGAAAATCCACCACCACCAGCGCTCATACTTAAAATTAAAAGCATTTCATATGTCATAAGAGCAAATGCTGAAAATAATAATAAAGGTCTATATTCTGTTATATATGTAATTGATGTATTTATGCCATACATATTCATTCCAAAAAGACCTATAGAGGCAATAATACCAATTATTACAAATAACCATAATGATGAAACTAATTTACTAGAAAGATTTTTTCTTGTTTTATCATAAGATGACATTATCATAATACTTATTTGAAATAATGCTGCTAATACTAAAGCAATTAAAGCATAAATTACCCAAAGCATATTATATATTAATTAAAGATAAATATATAATAATTATTTTTTATAGTAGTTTCTCTTAGTTTTTTTTTTATAATATTTTTTTTGCTTTTTTTTTCTACCAGCTTTTTGAGTTGTTTTTGGAGGAGGCAATACTAAAGGATCTCTTGCTGTTTTTGGGAGAGGTAATGGCAAATGAGCTGTTGATGTTTTTTTATTTTGATATTTGCTTTCACTAGTTAATTTATTTATTTTATCATAAATTTGAGTTGGTGTCAATTTAGCATTATCATCTTCTAAATATTTTTCATCTATATTTTCAAATGCTTTTCTAGCTGACTTTTCTACTTTATTAATTATACTATTTTTATCTATTTGAGGTTTAATAGTTTCTATATTGACACCCGAGTTTTCTAATAATAATTTAATATGTTGGTCGCTCTTTAATAATTTTAAAGAAGAATCTGTTATTTCTCTAAAATCATTTATTCTATCATAAGTTTTAAACATTTGAAAAATAACATTATTCGCTGTTCTAATTAATCCTGGAATAATAGGAACTGGTATAAGTCCTATTAAAGCATTTACAAACATAACACTCCCAAGTTGTAACTGTGTATATATCAAAGATTTTAACCGCATGATTTTGGATGAAATTTTTGGATTATTTTTGATTATTATAGCAATTTCTTGTTTAGATTCATTTGATAGATTATATGGTAATATGTATTCTATTATTTTTTCTTCAATAAAATCTAATCGTTCATCTATAATATCTTCTAAAAAATTAACAATAAAAGACATCTATTAATATATATTGAGGTTTTTTTTCAAATTAAAGAAATAATAAAAATTAAAGTAATATAGCACTAATATAAAAAATACTTAATAATTGAGTTACATTAATAATTTTATATGTTCTATAATTTATTTTATTCCAAGGAACAACTTGATTAGTTCTTTCATTTACAAGACCACTATAACCCACGGTTGTTTGAGTTATCAATGAAAACCATAAATAATACAACATATTATTAACTATATCATGTGACGCATCATAGTCTTCTGGAATAATTTTTAATTTTTTAGCTAATTTAGAGTAATTTGTTATAAAATAATCTTGTAGGTAATATAATAGTCCAAAAAATATAACTGCTAACAAATGATAATAGAAAAATTTTTTCCTTTTTTATTTAAGAAAAAAAACATATATAATATAAGATTATTATATTTTTGTTTTAATAATAAATTAAAATATATTAAAAATTTATTATTAAAATTAATAAATAATATGCGTATCGGTAATAAAATTTTAAATAGTATTTCAAGTGAGAAATTATATAGTGTTAATAAAAAATTTATTCAATATTTAAATAAAAATTATCATGACATTAATGTAGCTCAATACATTGTAGAACGCTTAAAGTATAAAGGAATTAATAGTGCTTTTGGATATAATGGAGGGGCGGCATTACCCTTCTTTGATATTATTTCAAAAGATAATGATTTTAAATTATATTTTAATCGACATGAACAATATTCTGGGCATTCGGCTCAGGCATATGGTAAAATTATGAATAAATTTGGAGTTGTTATAACAACATCTGGACCCGGATTTACTAATGTTATAACTTCTCTTCAAGATGCTTATTCAGATGGACATTCTCTTTTATGTATTTCTTCTCAAGTAAATAGTTTTGTATTAGGAACAGATGCTTTTCAAGAATGTAATGCTACATCAATTACAAAAAGCTGTGTAAAAGAAAATAATTTGGTAACTCATGAAAAAAATTTTCCAAATATTCTAGAATATATGATTAATTTATGTAGTTTACCAAGAAAAGGCCCCGTTCATCTAGATATTTGTAAAGATGTATTTACAAAAAAAATTAATATGGATAATATTTATACATATTCTAGAGATGATGTAGATTCTTTCGGTAGTATTTTATCTACATTTGAAAAATACTATAATTATTATGAACCTCAAGATGAATTAAATATTAAATTTGAAAAAGTATTTGACAAATTATCAAAAAGTAAAAAACCAGTGTTAATTGTTGGCGCAGGAGGTATTGAAAATTATAATAAAATTAGACATATGGTAAAAAAATATAATATTCCAGTTACTACTACATTACATGGATTAGGTATTGTAGATGAATATGATAAATTATCTTTAAAAATGTTAGGAATGCATGGTTCATATCAAGCAAATAAAGCTGTTATGAACGCTGATTTAATTATTGGTTTAGGTAATCGTTTTGATGATAGAACGGTTGGTTTAAAAGAGGAATTTGGTAAAAATGCCAGAGAAAATCATGGTATTATTCATATTGATAATTGTAAAAGACAATTATATAAAGTAAATAAATATATTGACTGTGATATTAGTATTAATTGTGATGTTGGTGAATTTGTTGATTATATGAATGATCAAGATACAACTAATATTAATTATAAGAAAAAGGAATGGTTTAATAATATTAAAAATTGGAAAAATGAATTTAAATTAAAGGATAATATCGAGAAATTATCAAGTAATTTTATTATTAAATGTTTATCAAGTAAATTAAAAGATAATAATAATTATATTATTACAACAGGAGTAGGTAGTCATCAAATGGTTGTAGCACAATATTTTAATCACCAATATCCAAATAGATTATTAACAAGTGGTTCATTAGGAACAATGGGAGTAGGTTTACCTTTTGCTATTGGTGCTCAAATTGCTGAACCTAATAAACAGATAATTTTAATTGATGGCGATGGTAGTTTTACAATGAGTAGTAATGAAATTGCTACAATTAGAGAATATAATTTACCAATTAAAATATTTATTATGAATGATAGTAAACTAAGAATGGTTGATTTATGGCAAGATTTATTTTATGAAAAAAGAAAGGTAGGTTCTAATTATAAATATACTCCTGAATTTGATAAATTAAGTGAAGCATATGGAATAAAAACATATACAAGTGATAATATTCTTGATTGTAGTAATATTATTGATAGTATTTTAAAATATGATGGGTCAGTTTTATGTAATTTTAAAATTGATAATTCATATTGTTTACCATTTGTTCCTCCGAATAAAAAATTAGATGAAATGGTTACAGAACTATAAATTTATATTAAACTAAATATATGTTCTTTCAAATCATTAGATAATTTTGGAAATAAATTATTATATAATTTTTCCAAATAGCTAATCATTAATGGAGATGAATATAATTTATAGATTAAAAATTTTTTATATTCAATAATACCCTTTTCTATTGTTAAGGCAGGATTCCAATTACTACATGTAATTGAAGAGCAACAAAAACAACAAGAATGATTTGAAATAGTAAAATTATTTCCTAATAAATTTGACATGAATAATCTATGATAATGATTGTTTATTATTTTTATATTTGATAACCACTTATTGTAATTTATTGTATCATGAATTTGTATACATCTATCATCATGAAATTGTCTTGTATATTTATAATTTTTTATTAAGTTAATATTATATGGTTTGAATGGATAATCATTTGGAAGATACATATCCATAATTAATTTATTATTTTGAAATATAGATACAACACGTCTCTCATTATCATTCTCAAAAGAAATATTTAAATTATTAATAAGTAAATAATTTTCAATTCTTTTTAATTCATTATTAATTCTTTTTATTGACATATATTAAGTAGTTATATAATTAATCTATTATTATTCTCTATCGATGAATATATTTCTTCACCTTCATCAATTTTATTTATATTATCAAAAATAATAATATTTTTTTTATTATTTTTAATAATTATTGCAATTTTTCCATAATAAATTTCTTTCTTAAAAGCTTTTATTATAACAAACCATATAGTGTCTCTAGTTGATAAATTATAAACAAATTTTAAATTATCTGTTTTTTTTAAAATCCATTGTTTTTTGTGAATATCAGGAAAATTATTTACATTATTAATGTAGATAATTTTTTCACCCATTTAGTATTTTAAAGAAAATTATTAAATAAATTATTAAATAATTATTATAATTCAATTTTATTTAGTGCTTTTTTTGTAGTTCTTAATTTATAGTTCTTTTTTTACAGTATAATGTTCTTCTACTTTTATAAACTTTATAAAATTGAATTAAATATAAAATGTAAAAGTATATATAAATTATATGCAGGCAGCTGGTATGAATATTATTGAATCAACACTCAGGTGTCCTATTACGCAGGAAATTATGAAAGATCCTGTTCAAGGTTCTGATGGACAAACATATGATCGCGATGCTATTGTAAGATGGTTAAATCAAAAACAAACATCCCCATTAACTAATTTACCAATGGGTATTCATGATTTAAAAGTAAATGCTGCTATTAAATATCTTGTAGATCAATATCATGCTGGTAATTTATCAGCATTATCTGGGCAAATTCCTCAATCTAGCCAAAATAATAATTCAGGAGATAATAAAAATGAAAATAATAATAAAATTCTAACACATAATCATGGTATTTTAAAAGATAAGGGTTTACTTTCAATCTTTGATGAATATAGTTCAACAAAAGATAGTGTATCAAAAGACGATATTCTTCCTATTGATTTGGTTTTATGTATTGATCACTCAGGTTCAATGAATGCTACAGTTGAAGCAAAAGATGAAAATGGTTCAAAACTTGAAGATGGTTTTACCCAGCAAGATATTGTTAATCATGCTGCTAAAACTCTTGCTAAAAGTCTTTCTTCAAAAGATAGATTAGCTATTGTGATTTTTGATAATAAAATTGAAACTATATTTGAATTATTACCAATGACTCCTGTAAATGTTTCACTATGTATGAGTAAGATTAATGATATTAAACCCGGTGGACAAACTAATATTTGGAATGCAATTGAAAGAGCATATGAAATTTTAGGTAAGAGAACTGATGTATCAAGAAATTCTGTTGTTATGTTATTAACCGATGGAATTCCAAATGTTTCGCCTGCACGCGGAGAGATTGAAACATTAAAAAGAAAAAAGAAAACAGCTGGTTATGAGTCTCCATTATATACATTTGGTTTTGGTTATAATCTACAAAAGGGATTACTTTATGAAATGGCAAAATATGGAAATGGCCTGACAGGACATATTCCAGATGGTGGTATGATTGCTACTGTATTTAGTAATTTCTTAGGTAATATTCAGTCTACTGTTGCTACAAATATTAAATTATATATTGAAACATATAATGATGCTGTCATTAATCATATTGAACCTATTATGGGTGAATATATTGTAGAAAATATTGATAATAATAAATATTTAATCTATATTAATTCACTTCAAATTCAGCAATGTCGTCATATTATTATTAATTTTGATAAGTTACCTAGAAATAAGAATGTAGTTTGCGCCAAATATTATTTAGAATATACAATTGGTAATAAAAGAGAAAAAACAGAACCTTGTGATTATTATTATAATGATACAACAGAACATGAGTTACTTGACACACATATTATTAGATATAATGTTATTGAAAATATAAGAAATGCTATTAATTTAAAAAATACTAGCCAAAATAATGTAGATCATATTGTAAAAATTATGGATGAGTTAACAAAAAAATATAATAATGAATTATTAACAAATATTAATGATACAATTAATGAACAAGTTAATCTAGCTTTATCTTGTAAACCAGAACATGTTACTAATTATATTCCTTATTTTAAAAAATGGGGTGAATTTTATTTAGAACAACTTACACTAGCATTAAATAATGAGTTTAAACCTAATTTTAAAGATAAGGCGTGTTTTACTTTTGGTGGTAATATCTTTAATAATTTTGTAGATAATTGTAGTGATATTTTTGATACGCTTCCTCCTCCTGAACCATCTGGTATTAATAATACAGTTTATTTATATACTGGTTCTTATAGATGTCTTGGTAATAATCCAGCACCAACACCATCAAGAGTTGCTTCATTCGCTAGTTATAATAATCAAGGTGGCGGATGTTTTGATTCTAATTGTTTAATTACAATGAGTGATAATAGTAAAAAAATGTTAAAAAATGTGAAAAAAGGTGATGAAATTTTAACTTTAGAAGATCGCAATAATATTAATACTATTACATATACTAAAGTATTATGTGTATATGAAACATTTATGGTCGATGAAGTATGTCATTTAGTAATGTTAGAAAATGGACTAAAAATTACACCATGGCATCCAATTCTTACATCATTAGGTTGGAAATTTCCTTCTGATTTAAAATCCTCACAAATTGAAAGTTGCACAAGTATTATTACACTAGTTTTAGAAAGTTGTCATGTTGCGTTCATTAATGAACATCCATGTATTACACTAGGTCATAATTTTAAAGATGAAGTATTAAATCATGAATTTTATGGAACGGATCAAGTTATTAAATGCCTACAAAATATGCCTGGTTATGAAGAAGGGCATATTAAAAATAATAGTGGAAATATTATTCGTGATAATAATAGAAATGTAATTAATATTGAATATATGTAAAAATATACACTATATATATATGTCAGATAGAATTGGAACATTAAAAAATAAATTAAATTATATATCTCCCATCAATTATAGACCAACAAAAGAAATGTTAGAAAAATATGAAAATTTATGGTTACCTTTAAGAAAAAAAATACAAGATAAAAAAAAAGAGAATAAAAAATTTTTTTTACTTTATGGTGATTTTGATATAATAGAAATAAAAAATAATTATATTTTTCCAGATACAAAAAAAAATATAAGTAATCTAAAAGGTAATAGATCATCAAAAAAAAATAGTTCGAATTCTTCTACAAAGAAAAAATCTAAAACTAACTCCTCATCTAAAAAACAAACAAGGGTTGTAAAAGGTAAAAAAAGAACATGGACTATTCGTGATAAATAATATATCTATGTTCTTTGTCCAGTTCTATTAACATTAATACCATTTATTAATGAGCCATAAATTCTAATAGGATAAGTATTACAATTTTTTAATCCAAAACCATTAGAAGCTGTATTTGTTGTTCTATTTATTCTAAAATTAGTTTGATTCCCTCTCCAAACTAAATTAGTTACAGTTCCATTTTGTTTTATACCACCAGACATTCTTTTATTAAAATTTTGTCTAAAATCTTCACTTGATTTATAACCGTAAAGTTGTAATATTTTTTGACAAGCCATTATATATTTTATCTATATTAAAATATATAATTAATAGTTGTCATTTAAAATTGATATAATTCAGTTGCTTTTATAGAGAAAAACCAATCTCTTCCATTTAAATTTAATATATTTCCTTTATCATCTAAGAGAGAAACTTTTACTCTATCAATATTTACTGGGCCAAAATATTCTCTCTTAAATTTAATATCTAATGATGATATTCCATATTCTCTTTCATCAATATTTAATGGTAATGTAATTATTCCAAAAATATTTGAATTATTTGGAGCAACAGGTCTATCTTTATCTTCACCTCTATTGCTCAATATTTCATTCGCGGTATATAATTGTGCTTGTGTTAAAATTCTAGGCTTACTAGCAGCAATACCTTTTATATTTTTGGCAGCATCTTGACAATCTGGTTTTCCTTTACCTGCGTAACTAGGAACAGATAATTTATTTGAAGTAGCAGTAATAGCAACAGCTCCGCTATTTATTCTATTGTGATTGAAATCGTCTAAAACTAATAATAAATATTTAGGACCAAAAATATCTATACTTGATTCTCCACTGATATATGAAAAAAAATGATTACTTATATTTCCTGGGAATAACCAATTAGATAAGTAACTTGTTGAAATAGCTGTATCTCTTGTTTTTCCAAGTGAACCTAAAGTATCATTATTTGTTAAAGGACCACTTGAAATACTTAATAAATGTGTATAGACATTTGGTAAACTATTATTACCATGATAAGAACCAGATATATTTTCTTGATATGCTAATTCTTGTAAAGCAGGTGGAATAATCATTGATACTTCTAAATTACTTAAATCTGGTGTTATTCTATAACCTAACATAAATCCAAGGCTATTATTTGCATAAAAATTATTTTTACAATATTGCCGTGCTTCTGGAGTATTTTCTTTATAAAAAATAATTTTGATTGGATATTCTCCATAATTTTTAAATATTATTTGATTTGAAAGATGATTATTAAAGTCAGTTGGTAATGAATCAACTTCTAGAACTCCATAAAATTTATTCCATGATAAATCAGTTCCTGATGGGTCTGCTGATACTGAAGATGTTGAATTATAAGGCCAATGATATCCTACTTTATCACCGTTAGCAAATTTGTATTTATTTAATTCTCTATTTATAGCATTACAAATACCTAAAGTATTATATGTTTCTGTTTGATTATTTATTGGAGCTCCTTCATAATAGTTGCCATTTGGAATTCTTATAAAAATATTATCAGAGGGATTGCCAGTTGATTTATTTTCACTTGTTAATTTTTCAATCCAAAAAAATGTATTTCCGAGAGATTCATGATAAGTATTCCATTCATATGGAACATAAATAGATTCTAGTTCTAAAGCTACTGTATTTTTTAATCTTTCTGTTAAATCTATAGTAAAATTTGTTGAAATAGTTGGAGAATTAACATCATTATTAGCATATGGAAAAATATTATTTCTGTATTGACTATCTATATATATTACTCTTTCATATGAATTTTGAAAAATTGGGTTAAGTTGATCTTTACTAATATCTCCTCGCGGTTCTAAATATTTACGTCTCATAACTGGATGAGAACCATCAGCAAATACAGAAACTCTCTGTTTTATGTCTCTTACACCTGGTTCATTACCAGCATATTGATTTTCAAACCAATAATTTATTTGTGCTTCTCTAGCTTGTTCATCTTTATCTACTTTTACATTAATGCGTTCTAATAAAACATCTTGAACTTCTAAGAAAAATTTTACTTCATTTACTTTATTTTCTTCAGTAAATTTATCAATAATATTATTAGTTACTTTTTTTACTTGCTCTTCATCATAATCTACAGATAAATTTAAAATATCTAATAAATCTTCTATAGTATAATTATCTATATTTGTATCAAATTCATTTTCACTCATAATTAATTATAATTAATTAATACTTTTTTTTTATTTTTAATATAAGTTTTTAATTTATATTAAAATTGATTTATAATAATTGGTATTTTTTTTATTAGTATAAAAATGGATTCTTGTTTTACTTGCTGTGAAACATACAATAAATCAACTAAATGTCAAGTAACATGTTATTTTGATGATTGTAAATATTCATCATGTAAAGGTTGTGTTAGAACATATTTACTTAATTCAACAAATGATCCACATTGTATGAACTGTAAGAAACAATGGAATGAAAATTTTGTAATTCAATCATTAAATCGGTCATTTATTGATAATGATTATAAAAAACATAGAAAAGAATTGCTTGTAGATAGAGAAATAAGTAAATTGCCAGAGACTATGAATGATGCTGAAAAATACAAAAAAATTCAAATTGAAAATGAAAAAATAAAGAAAATTAATGAAAAAATGAATGAAGTTAGAAAAGAATTGAATGAATTAAGTCGCCAAAAATATGAACATACACTTAATATTAGAAAAATTGAGAGTAATCAAGGTGATAGAAAGAAATTTATTATGGCTTGTCCAAATAATGATTGTCGTGGATTTTTATCTACGCAATATAAATGTGATTTATGTAATTACTATACTTGTCCTGATTGTCATGAAATTATTGGTTATACAAAAACCGATGAACATATTTGTAATAAGGACTCGGTTGAAAGTGCTAAACTAATAAAGCAAGAGACTAAACCATGCCCAACATGTGGTGTACGCATTTATAAAATCAGTGGTTGTGACCAAATTTGGTGTGTTGAATGTAAAGTTGCGTTTTCTTGGAGAACAGGAATAATAGATAAAGGTGTAATTCATAATCCTCATTTTTATGAGCATATGAGAAATAATAATAATGGAATAGCGCCAAGAAATCCTCATGATGAAGTTTGTGGTGGATTAATTAGTGTTTATCAATTAAGAAGTAATATCATAAACAAACTAATAAATTTTCCAAATATTTCACAAAAAATATCTAATGTTCATAGAATTATTTCACATATTACTTATCAGTCATTAGTTCAGTCTAGAGAGAATGTTAGAAGATATCAAGATTTTAGGGAACTAAGAATTCTTTATATTTTAAATAAAAAAACAAAGGCTGAAATGGCTACACAAATCTATCGTTCTGATAATTTAAGAAAAAAATATACAGAACTTTTACATATTGATGAGTTATTTAGTGTAGTAGGGATTGAAGTATTCAATACACTATCTAATTA